>Ga0306920_100000933_pt1 | contig 35537 bp, 35 predicted proteins | sample flu12Cox44000170_FD_204666 | JGI IMG/M metagenome (GOLD analysis project Ga0306920, IMG submission 204666) | Lab enrichment of tropical soil microbial communities from Luquillo Experimental Forest, Puerto Rico - flux4day.12C.oxic.44.000.170 (v2)... | ecosystem: Environmental > Terrestrial >...
CATCTGGCGGAAGAATGCTGGCAGGTCCTGGGCCAGACTGACCTGATTTCGGAGGCGAGTTGGCCCCAAATCGAACGCGATTTGCTGGTTGAAGACAGCGTTACGATGGTTGTTCAGGTCAACGGCAAGAAGCGGGGCGAGGTCACGGTGGCCACCGCTGCCCAGAACGGGGAAATTGAGGCTGCCGCGCTGGCGCTCGATGCGGTAAAATTGGCGCTGGGCGGTAAACCCGTCCGCAAGGTGATTGTCGTCCCCAAGAGGATCGTGAATGTCGTTGGCTAGAGCGTTTTCGGGCGTGAGGTTGCTGCCGCGATGACCGGCCTTCGCAAAGCAATGAGGACACGCATTGCCGCCCGCCTGTTGGCCGTGGCTGCGCTTGCGGCGCTGACCTCCGGCTGCTTTCAGCCGATGTATGCCGAGCACGCCGATGGGACCCCGGCGCTGCGCGAAAAACTGATGGGCGTGGAACTGCCTCCCGTGGACAAGCCCAATAGTTCCCGCGAAGCTCGCATCGGCGTCGAAATCCGCAATGCGCTGGCGTTCAAGCTCTACGGCAGTGCCACCGGCCTGCCGCCGACCCACCGCCTGGTGCTGCGCTTCAACAGCGCCCGCTCATCTCTGCTGGTCGATCCGAACACGGCGCTGCCGACCAGTGAAAACTACGGTATCGATGCGCAGTTCAACCTGGTCGAGATCGCGACCAACAAATCGGTCATGACCGGCACCACGTTCGCCCGGGTGAGCTACGACTTGCCGGGCTCCTATCAACGTTATTCGCGGACGCGTGCGCTGCGCGATGCCGAGGACCGGGCCGCGCAGGAGATCGCCGAAAACATTCAGACCCGGCTCGCCTCCTTCTTCAGCACCGGGACGTAGTGCGGTGTAAGCCCCGGAAAACCAGCCTTGGTTGCGCTGCGCGGAAAAGAGATCGACACGTTTCTGGCGCGCCCGGATCCGGCACGCCCGATCATCCTGCTCTACGGCCCCGACGCGGGCCTTGTGCGTGAGCGCGCCGACGCGCTCGTTTCGTCGGCGGTCGATGATCCCCACGACCCCTTCTCGCTGGTGAAGCTCGACGGCGACGAACTGTCCACAGAGCCGTCGCGGCTGGTCGATGAGGCGCTGACGGTCCCGCTCTTTGGTGGCCGGCGCGCGATCCGCGTCCGCGCCGGCTCGCGCAATTTTGCCAGCGGCATCGACACGCTGGCCACCATTCCGCTGAAGGATTGCCGCATCGTGATCGAGGCCGGCGATTTGCGCTCCGAGTCGCCCTTGCGCAAGGCCTGTGAGCGCGCCAAGGCGGCGGTCGCCATCGGCTGCTATCCCGATACCGAGCGCGATCTCGCCAAGCTGATCGACGACGAATTGCGCACCGCCGGTCTGCGGCTTCAGGCGGATGCGCGCGCGGCTCTGATGACGCTGCTCGGCGGCGACCGCCAGGCCTCCCGCAACGAGCTGCGCAAGCTGACGTTGTTTGCCAATGGCGAAGGCGAGGTAACGCTCGACCATGTCATGTCCGTGGTTGCCGATGCCTCGGAGTTGAAACTCGAGCCCATCGTTGATGGCGCCTTTGCGGGAAAGGCGGAACTGGTCGAAAGCGAGTTCGCAAAGGCCATGATGGCCGGCACCTATCCCGGCGTGATCATTTCGTCGGCGCAGCGGCAGGCGGCGTGGCTGCATAAATCGGTGCTTGCCATAGCCGAGGGAACGCCGGCGGCGACCCTGCTCGATGGCGGGTACCCACGCGTGCATTTCTCGCGCAAACCGATGGTGGAAACGGCGCTGCGCAATTTCTCTCCTGCGCGGCTCAATTCGATCATCGATCAGCTTGCCACTGCTGCGCTCGACATGCGCAAGCAACCGGCGCTTGCCGCCGCGATCGCCCAGCGCGCGCTTATGTCAATCGCAGTGAATGCGCGGAAGAAGGCTTAGGATTTTGGTTTGAAGTCAGAACTAAGAGCCCTTGGCCAGCCGCTTCATGACCTCGTCGAGTTGCTCCAGATTGCGGTAGCCGATTTGCACCGTGCCACCGGGTTCGCGATGCTGGATGCTGACGGACAGGCCGAGCGCATCGCTGACGCGCTTTTCCAGCGCGAGCGTATCGGCGTCCTTGACCTTGCCGCCGCGCGACTTCTTCTGCTTGCGTTCGGGAACGCCCTCGACGTGCGCGAGATCTTCGGTCTGGCGAACGTTCAGGCCCTCGGCGACAATGCGCCTTGCGGCCGCCAGCGGATCCGGCACGCCGATCAGCGCGCGCGCGTGACCAGCCGACAGCTTGCCAGAGGCAATCAAGGCCTGGACTTCGGCGGGCAGTTTGGTCAGCCGCATCATATTGGCGACATGGCTACGGCTTTTGCCGACGATCCGGGCGATGTCTTCCTGGCTGCGTTTGAACTCGCTGGCGAGCGTGTGGTAGCCCTGCGCTTCCTCCAGCGCGTTGAGGTCCTCGCGCTGCACGTTCTCGATGATGGCAAACTCGAGCGCGTCGCTGTCGCTGACGTCGAGTGGAACGATCGGCACCTCATGCAGCCCTGCGACCTGAGCGGCGCGCCAGCGGCGCTCGCCGGCAATGATCTCATAGCGGTCGTGCGCTCCCTTCACGGGGCGGACCACGAGCGGCTGGATCACGCCGTGCTGCTTGATCGATTCAGCAAGCTCGCCGAGCTCGGTCTCGGAAAAGGCGCGGCGCGGATTGCGTGGATTGGGCCTGAGGAACTCGATCGGCACCTTGCGCTGCGCGCGCGGACGATCGAGATGCGCGGCCTCACCGCCAACATCACCGATCAGACTTGCAAGACCGCGGCCCAGTCGCGAACGCGCTTCGTCGGCCATCGCCAGCTCCCTTGGATTCACTTGGCATCACTCCGGGATGAGAAAAGTCGCTTGTGGATCGAGGCCGGACCGATGCCTTCGGAATCATCAATGTGTCCGCAGTTCGCGCTCGCGCTGGATCACCTCCGTCGCAAGCTTCAGGTAGGCTTCGCTGCCGACGCATTTGAGATCGTAAACCAGCACCGGCTTGCCGTAAGACGGCGCTTCCGAAATCCGCACGTTGCGCGGGATCATGGTCTTGTAGACCTTGCTGCCCATGAACTGGCGGACATCGGCGACAACCTGGTTGGACAGGTTGTTGCGGGAATCGAACATGGTCAGCACGATGCCATGGATCGACAGATTGGGGTTGAGCGTCGTGCGGACCTGCTCGACGGTTTGCAGGAGCTGCGACAGGCCCTCGAGTGCGAAGAACTCGCATTGCAAGGGGACCAGGATGGCGTCGGACGCAGCCATCGCATTGACCGTGAGCAGATTGAGCGAGGGCGGACAATCGATCAGCACGTAGGTGTAGTCGGTATCAGCCGTCGTGTTGGTGTTGAGCGCGGCGATGGCGTCGCGCAGGCGGAACGCGCGACCGGGCGTGGTGCCCAATTCGAGTTCGAGACCAGACAGGTCCATGGTCGAGGTCGCGATGTGCAGTCGGGGCACGGCCGTCGGCACCACGGACTCGCGCAGCGCAGCCTCGCCGACCAGAACGTCGTAGGTCGACGTGCGGCGGCTGCGGCGATCGATGCCGAGCCCAGTCGATGCGTTGCCTTGTGGATCGAGATCGACGATCAACACACGCTCCCCGATTGCAGCCAGCGCCGTACCCAGATTGATCGCGGTCGTGGTTTTGCCGACGCCGCCCTTTTGATTGGCGAGCGCCAGTATGCGCGGATGGCCGGGCGGCTTTTTCGCTCTATCTTCTTGATATATTTGATCAATTTCTGTCATGGCGATGGCCATCGGTCGGGGAACGGTGATGCCGTTCAATGCGGTCGAGCTCTAGAATGCAGCCCTGTCCGCCGGTCAGGCTTGGGTGGAGGCGCGGCACGATATTCCAATACTTAGTAGCCTCGGTCAATTCCGCCTCAACATCTTGACCTTTGAGAAAAAACGCTTTTGCACCCCGTCGCACCAGCGGCTCCGCAAAGCTTAGCAACTGATGTAGCGGCGCCAAAGCACGCGCGGTGACGCAATCGATGGGGCTTGGAATGCTATCCACAGTATCTTCGATTCGCGCGGCATGCACGAGTCCCGGAGCCGAGGCGACCCGCAGCGCCTCGCGAAGGAACGCGGCCTTCCTGGTATTGCGCTCGATGAGATGCACTTGGGCACCCGGAGTCTCGGCGAGCGCGCAGCCCAGCACGACACCGGGAAAGCCGCCGCCGCTGCCGAGATCGACCCAAATTTTGGCGGACGGCGCCAACGCGAGGAGCTGAAGCGAATCCGCCACGTGACGGGTCCAGATATGAGGCAGGGTCGATGGCGCGACCAAATTGGTCTTGGCTTGCCACTCCATCAGCAGTTCGACAAAGCGATCCAGGCGCGCCTCTGTTTCACGTGAAACAGAGACCAGCCTCAACGCCTCGGCCTTGTCGGAAGAAGAAGAAACGGTGTGGCGCCTCTGTTTCACGTGAAACAATCACTAGGCGGACGCCTTGGAAACTTTCCGCCGCGCTTCCCGCCGCAGGTAGGCCGCCAGGATCCCCAACGCCGCCGGAGTCATCCCGTCGATCCGGCCGGCCTGCCCGACCGTCCACGGTCGCGCGGCCTGAAGTTTGACGCGCACTTCATTTGAGAGACCGGGCACCAGGCTGTAGTCGACCTCGCCCAGCACGAGGCCCTCGTCACGCCGGAATGCTTCCACATCGGCCAACTGGCGCTTGAGATAGACATCGTATTTGGCGTCGATCTCAAGATGGGTCGCGATGTCAGGGTCAATGGCCGACAGTTGCGGCCAAATCGATCGGACCTCGCTCCAGCCGATTTCGGGATAAGCCAACAACTCGAAGGCCGAGCGGCGCTGGCCATCCCTGTTCAACGCGAGCCCATGCCTAGCCGCCTCGTTCGGTGTCAGCGTCAGGGACCTTGCCAACCGCTTCGCCGCCTCGAGCGCCGCCATCTTCGCGCCGTGACGGAGTCGACGCGCCTGTCCAACGCACCCCAGGTCGATGCCCTTGTCGGTCAAGCGCTGGTCGGCATTGTCGGCCCGAAGCGTCAGTCGGTACTCGGCGCGCGAGGTGAACATGCGGTATGGCTCGGTGATTCCGCGGGTCACGAGGTCATCGATCATGACGCCGAGATAGCCGTCAGCCCGGTCAAAAACGATCGGCGCCGCGCCGCTCGCCGCCAGTGCCGCGTTGAGGCCAGCAACGATCCCCTGCCCGGCGGCCTCCTCGTAGCCGGTCGTACCGTTGATCTGCCCCGCCAGGAAAAGTCCGCGTAACCGGCGTGTCTGCAGCGTCGGATGAAGCTCCCGCGGATCGACGTGGTCGTATTCGATGGCGTAGCCGGGCCGGATCATCCTGGCCCGCTCCAGCCCCGGGATGGACGCGAGGATTGCGAGTTGAACCTCCTCCGGCAGCGAGGTCGAGATCCCGTTCGGATAGACGGTGGTGTCGTCGAGGCCCTCCGGTTCGAGAAAAACCTGATGCCCGTCACGATCGCCAAACTTGACGACCTTGTCCTCGACCGACGGGCAATAGCGCGGTCCGGTGCTCCTGATCTGGCCCGAATACATTGGCGAGCGATGGACATTGGCGCGGATCACATCGTGCGTGGCCGGCGTGGTGCGAGTAATGCCGCACTGGATCTGCGGCGTCGTGATGCGATCGGTCATGACTGAAAAAGGTTCTGGCGGGTCGTCGCCCGGCTGCATCTCGACCGCGCGCCAGTCGATCGTAGTGCCATCAAGCCGTGGCGGCGTGCCCGTCTTCAACCGTCCGAGCATAAAGCCCGCTCGTTCGAAGGATCTTGAAAGCCCCATCGCGGGCGCCTCGCCGACCCGCCCGGCGGGCCAACTTTTCTCGCCGAGATGAATCAGTCCGCGCAAAAAAGTGCCGGTTGTTACGACGACCGAGCCCGCGTGAAGCTCTCGGCCATCCACGAGCCGAATGCCAGTGACGCAATCCCCGCTGACGGGAAGCTCATCCGCCTCCCCCTCCACTACGGTCAGGTTCGCAGTAACTTTGATCGCAGCCTGCATGGCTACCGCATAGAGCTTCCGGTCGGCCTGGGCACGCGGTCCGCGAACCGCGGGGCCCTTGCGACGATTGAGCATCCGGAACTGGATTCCAGCGGCATCCGCGACGCGCCCCATCAGCCCATCCAGCGCATCAACCTCGCGGACGAGGTGGCCCTTGCCCAATCCCCCGATCGCCGGGTTGCAGGACATCGCGCCGATGGTGGCGAAGCGATGCGTCACCAATGCGGTCCTGGCGCCGAGGCGCGCAGCAACGGCCGCGGCCTCACAACCTGCGTGGCCGCCGCCAATCACGATCACGTCGAATGATTCGGGCAGAGCATTCATGGGGCGGACTTCTATCGCGACAAGGGAAAAGCCGAAAGCTGTTTCACGTGAAACACTGAGTCACAACTTTCATGTGAAACGACCCGTTAACCATCTTCATTAACCGAGCGTTAATCGATTGAACCAAGTAATAGCGCTACTTTCCGATACAAAAGTCCCGGAAAATGACGTCAAGGATATCCTCGACATCGACTTGGCCGAGCAGCCGCCCCAGCGAGTAGGCGGCCGACCTTAACTCCTCCGCGGCCAGTTCCTCCCCCCTGCCCGCCACGGTTATGCTGCGCCGCAGCGAATCGACCGTTCGCTCTAACAATTCGCGCTGCCGCGCGCGGCCGATCAGCCCATCCTCACTGGAGCCAAAGAATTGATGGGCATAGTCGACCAGACCCGAAATCAGGTCGGCGATGCCGTCACCGCGCCTGGCCGAGATTGCAAAAGTCCTCCCGCTTCGGGCGCCGCCCGGCAACGTTGTCTCGGCGCGGGGAAGATCGATTTTGTTGCGGACAAGCCAAAGCGGCGCGTTGCCCTCGGGCGGAATTCCCGCGCGTTCGGTATCGGTGATCCACAGCACCAGGTCCGCCTCAGCGGCGCGCGCTCGCGCGCGCCGTACGCCTTCCTGCTCCACCGGATCATCGGTCTCGCGAATACCCGCCGTATCAATGACGGTCACGGGGTAGCCGTCGAGATCGAGCTGCACTTCGATGATGTCGCGCGTGGTGCCGGCGTGCGGTGAGACGATCGCGACCTCGCGGCGTGCGAGTTGATTCATCAGCGTCGACTTGCCGACATTCGGCGGGCCGGCAATTGCGACCACGAGGCCTTCGCGAATACGTTCGCTTCGCCCCTGTGCCGCCAGGACTTCAGTTATGTCGTCAAGCAGCGCTCCGATGTTCGCGAGCGCCGGGTTCATCAATTCCGACGGTATGTCGCCCTCATCGGAAAAATCGATCCCCGCCTCGATTAATGCAAAGGCTTCGATGATCCGCGCCCGCCAGTCGCGCGCTTTGTCGCCAAGAAGCCCCTTCAATTGGCGCAGCGCCTGGCGACGCTGTCGATCGGTGTCGGCATGGATCAGATCGTCCAGCCCTTCCGCCTCGGTAAGGTCGAGCTTGCCGTTCTCAAAGGCCCGGCGCGTGAACTCTCCAGGCTCGGCGGCGCGGACATTCTCAATTGCCGACAGCGCGGCGAACAAGGACGCCAGCACCGCCCGACCGCCGTGGACGTGAAACTCGGCGACATCCTCGCCGGTCGCACTGGCCGGCGCAGGGAAATACAACACCACCGCATCGTCGATGACTTGCCCACCGGCATCGCGCAACAGCGCCCTCCTTGCCAGACGTGCCGGCGGAATTTTTCCGGCAAGCAATTCGAGCGCGACCCGCGCCTGAGGTCCGGAAAGGCGCACGATAGCGATCGCGCTCGGCGGCCTCCCCGAAGACAACGCGTAGATGGTTTGGTCCCGCAAATGCATCGCCTATTGGTGCCGTTGCAAGGGTAACGCCGTCACACCTGCTCCTGCCGATGGATCGGCCCGGCCCGGTACTTGCCGCCACCGCAGATATGTGCACCACATCCGTTCTAAAATCTATAGCAATATCAGCAAGTTGACTGAGTCCATACGCCTGGGAACGGCAAGCCCATAGCGAGCTTGCCTCCACTTTCAAAGAAAAAGACGCCTTCGCAGGCGCCTTTTTCCGTCTACCAGCGGCAGGCCTCAGGTGTTCATCGACTCGAAGAACTCCGCGTTGTTCTTGGTATTGCGAAGCTTGTCGAGCAGAAAGTCGATTGCATCCATGGTGCCCATCGGATTGAGGATCCGGCGCAGCACATACATTTTCTTCAGGACCTGTGGGTCCGTAATCAGTTCTTCCTTGCGCGTTCCGGAGCGCGCGATGTCGATCGACGGGAAGGTTCGTTTGTCAGAGACCTTGCGGTCGAGAATCAGTTCGGAATTTCCCGTGCCCTTGAACTCTTCAAAGATCACCTCATCCATGCGGCTGCCGGTATCGACGAGAGCCGTCGCGATGATGGTGAGCGAACCACCCTCCTCGATGTTGCGCGCCGCACCGAAGAATCGTTTCGGCCGCTGCAACGCGTTGGCGTCGACACCGCCGGTGAGCACCTTGCCGGACGACGGCACGACCGTGTTGTAGGCACGGCCCAGGCGCGTGATCGAATCGAGCAGGATCACCACATCGCGGCCATGCTCGACCAGTCGTTTGGCTTTCTCGATCACCATTTCGGCGACCTGAACATGACGTACGGCCGGTTCATCGAAGGTCGAGGAAACCACCTCGCCCTTCACCGACCGCTGCATGTCCGTCACCTCCTCCGGCCGTTCGTCGATCAGCAACACGATCAAATAACAGTCCGGATGGTTGGCCGTAATCGAATGCGCGATATTTTGCATCAGCACCGTCTTGCCGGTGCGCGGCGGAGCCACGATCAGCGCGCGCTGGCCTTTACCGATCGGCGCGACGATGTCGATCACCCTGGCCGAAAGATCCTTTCTGGTCGGATCATCGATTTCCATGCGAAAGCGCTGATTGGGAAACAATGGCGTCAGGTTGTCGAAGTTGACCTTGTGCCTGGCCTTTTCCGGGTCCTCAAAGTTCAGTGTGTTGACCTTGAGCAGCGCGAAATAGCGCTCGCCCTCCTTGGGGCTGCGAATATGGCCCTCGATCGTATCGCCGGTGCGCAGCCCGAAACGACGTATCTGTGAGGGCGACACGTAGATGTCATCCGGTCCAGGGAGATAGTTCGCATCGGGCGAGCGCAAGAAGCCAAAGCCGTCGGATAGAACCTCGACGACCCCTTCGCCTACGATATCGGTTTCCTGGATCGAGAGTTGCTTGAGAATGGCGAACAACAGCTCCTGCTTGCGCATGGTGCTGGCGTTTTCGACCCCGTTTTCCTCCGCGAACGAAACGAGTTCCGCCGGCGTCTTGGATTTGAGGTCTTGGAGTTTAATTTCCCGCATTGGGATGGTCCTGTGGAGATGTTCTTGGAGAGAAGGAATGCAAGCGGGCTTTTGGAATGGCGGGCGCGAAAAAGGAGGCCCGCAGCTAAAAGCAAGGAAAGCGCCGGAGAGGCTTCAAACCTGAAGCGGCGGCCGGTTTGAACCGGAACGCAACGACATCCGCCTGCGTGGGGTGGGATAGAGGCAATATAGAAAATCAATCGACGCTTCGCAAGTTGCGCTGCCTGCCGGGTGCCGGCAATCGTTTTCTAGGAAAACGGCCTGACGATCACCAGGATCACGATTCCGACCATAAGGACGGTAGGTACCTCGTTGATAACACGATAGAATTTTTGACTATGGGAATTTCGGTCGGCGGCAAATGCCTTCACCCAGCGGACAAAAAAACCGTGGACGGCCGACAGCAACAATACCAGCAGGAATTTGCCGAGGAACCAGGTGGACCAATACCAACGACCGGCCCAGGCGAGATAAATCCCGGCAAGCCAAGCAATGATCATCGAAGGATTGATGATGGCCTTGAGCAGCCGCCGCTCCATCACCTTGAACGTTTCCGACTGCCTTGAGCCAATCTCCGCTTCGCAGTGATAGACGAACAACCGCGGCAGATAGAGCATGCCTGCCATCCATGAAATCACGGCAACGACATGCAGCACTTTGATCCAAACATACATCCCGATTGTCCTGCCAAACGTCTCGCTGCCGTTGTCGCGTCTCGGTATTACCGGTTGCGATGATCGATTTGTCCCAAGCTTTGTCCGCAGGGCAAGTCCTTCTTAAAACAATCTTGATTCGCTTAAGGTTTGAGATTGGTTCGCGGTGAATAGGACAGATGCAAAACGATCCCTGCAAATCCGTCTCATTGTTCACACCGCTCAACAATTCCCGGCCGATGATCGGAGGTACCGAGAATACGACGGAATTCAGCGAGTTGTTCTGGCCCATCGGCAGGTTATGCAGAGACAAGCGCACATAACCCCACTATCATTGCCAGGCGAATGAAGACTTTTCCCGCTGCGAGGTGATGTGAAAAAACGGCTGGGTTATCCCTGATCACTAGATCAGCCACTTGATTCTCCTCCCCGAGCTTCACAGGGACTCACAGGACACACACGTGCCCACCACAGCCAATTACTTTCATCTTCACCTGGTTTCCGATTCGACAGGCGAGACCCTGATAACCGTAGCGCGCGCGGTAGCCGCGCAATATGCGAACGTAACGCCGGTCGAGCACGTCTATCCGTTGGTACGGAGCCAGAAGCAGCTCGATCGGGTATTGGACGAGATCGAGGAATCGCCGGGTATCGTGCTTTTTACGTTGCTGGAAAAAGATCTCGTTCAGCGCCTGGAAGCCAAGTGCAAGGAAATCAACTTGCCGAGCCTGTCGATCATCGGTCCGGTGATGCAATTGTTCGAGGCCTATCTGGGGGCAGCGACGGCAGGACGGGTTGGTGCGCAGCACGTCCTCAATGCAGAATATTTCAAGCGGATCGACGCCCTGAATTACACGATGATGCATGATGATGGGCAGCACGTCGAAGGGCTGGAGGAAGCGGACGTGGTGCTGGTCGGCGTGTCGCGGACCTCGAAGACCCCAACCTCGATCTATCTTGCCAATCGTGGCGTCCGCACTGCAAATGTTCCGCTGGTACCGGGCATTCCGCCTCCGCACCAATTGGAGCATTTAAAAAAGCCGCTCGTGGTCAGCCTGCATGCGACCCCTGAACGGTTGATCCAGGTCAGGCAAAACCGGCTCCTGAGCATGGGGGCGGGTCCCAGCAGCGAAGAATATGTCGATCGTCAGGCGGTCGCTGACGAGGTCGCCTATGCGCGGCGCCTAAGCGCGAAATTCAATTGGCCACAACTGGATGTGACACGGCGGTCGATCGAGGAAACGGCCGCTGCGGTGCTCAAGCTCTATTCCGATCGGCAGCGCCACCGACCGCTGGAATGATTTTTTGCAATGACCGTCTGGTGCGGACCAAACCCCCTGATCCTGGCCTCACAAAGCCGCGCACGCCAAATGCTGTTGACGAATGCCGGCATTACATTCGAATCGATACCGGCCGCCATTGACGAGCGCGCCATCCAGGAGGCCTCGGGCGTTACCGCCCCTGCGGAGATCGCCCGCCTGCTGGCACGGGAAAAGGCTCTTGCGGTTGCGCGGCGAAAGGCTGGCCATTTCGTGGTCGGCGCGGATCAGACATTGGCGCTGGGAGGACGCCTCTTCAACAAACCGACCAATCGCCTCGAGGCACTTGCCCAACTGAAGGCGCTCGCCGGACGCGTCCATGAGCTCCATTCGGCTGTTGCCGTCGCGCGCGACGGCAACAGCATGTTCGATCACGTCGCGGTCGCGCACCTGACCATGCGCCGTCTGGGCGCTACCGAGATCGAGGCTTATCTGCAGCAGGCAGGCGAGGCGGTGGTGACGTCGAGCGTCGGCGCCTACCAGCTGGAAAGCCTGGGCGTGCACCTGTTTGAGCATATCGAGGGCGATCATTTCACGATCCTCGGCCTGCCGCTGTTGCCCTTGCTGGGCTTCCTGCGTAACCAGTCTCAGCTGGCGCTATAGGAAAATCGAGGAAGACGATAAATGCTGATCTTAGGCTTGACCGGCTCGATCGGGATGGGCAAGTCCACCACCGCAAAGCTGTTCACTGAGGCGGGCGTGCCCGTGTACGACGCGGATGCGACCGTTCACAGGATCTATGAGGGCGAGGCGGCGCCGGCGATAGAGGCGGCATTTCCGGGAACCACGGTCAATGGCAGGGTCGACCGCGCCAGGCTTTCCGAAAGGGTGATGCATGATCCCGCCGCGATAAGGCGGCTTGAACAGATCGTTCACCCGATGTTGCGCAGCCATCACCAGAAGTTTCTTGAGGAGGCGGAAAAATCCGGCGCGCCGGTCGCGGTGATGGACGTACCGCTGTTATATGAAACGGGTGGCGAGACGCGGGTGGATGCCGTGGTCGTCGTCACGACCTCGCCTGAAGTCCAGCGCGAGCGAATTCTGGCGCGCGAAAACATGACCGGCGAAAAGCTCGACGCTATTCTTGCGAGGCAATTGCCTGATGCCGAGAAGCGCAAGCGGGCCGATTTCGTGGTGGATACTTCGCATGGTCTTGATCCCGTGCGGTCGCGTATCCGCGACATTCTGGATCAGGTTGTTAAAATGCCGCGGCGGCGGGTCTGATTCGCCGGAAATCTTGGTTTCAAGGCTGATGCGCGAAATCGTTCTCGATACCGAAACCACCGGCCTCGACCCCTTGCGCGGCGACCGGCTGGTCGAGGTCGGCTGTATCGAACTCTTCAACCGCATGCCGACGGGACAGACGTTTCATCGTTACATGAATCCCGAGCGCGAGATGTCGGCGGAAGCCTTTGCCGTGCACGGTCTTTCGACGGCGTTTCTGGCCGACAAGCCGTTCTTCCAGGAAGTGGTCGAGGATTTTCTCGCTTTCATCGGCGATTCGCCGCTGGTGATTCACAACGCATCGTTCGACATCAGCTTCATCAACGCGGAACTCGATCGCCTCAGCCTGCCGTCGATTGCGCGTGAGCGGCTGGTCGACACGCTGTTGCTGGCACGACGCAAGCATCCCGGCGTTTCGAACCGGCTCGACGATCTCTGTTCGCGCTATGCCATCGACAACTCCCACCGCACCAAGCACGGAGCTCTGCTCGACGCCGAACTTCTGGCCGAAGTCTATGTCGACCTGATCGGCGCCCGGCAGTCCCAGCTGATCCTGGCGTCGGAGAATCGCGAAATAAGGCTCGGCGCAACCGGCGAGGAGGTGTCGCGTCGCCAGCGTGTGGTGCCGCTGGTGCCCCGGATCACGGACAGCGAGCGCGAGGCGCACCGCGCCTTCATCGCCACTCTCGAAAAGCCGGTCTGGAACGACTATTTGCCGGCGATGTGATCCGCACGTGCCCCGGGGGGGCAAGGTTCCTCGGATCGGCTAGTGAAGCGGGCTTTTTTAGAGTTGGACCACTAGCTTGGCTTTGCCCCGGCAGCCTGGGCCGCGGCCGCCTGTCGGGCCATGTTCTGGCGATAGAGTCCGACGAAATCGACGGGGTCAAGCATCAACGGCGGGAACCCGCCATCGCGCACGGAGCTGGCGATGATCTCACGCGCGAAGGGGAACAACAGGCGGGGGCACTCGATCAACAACATCGGCGACAGGTTCTCTTGCGGAATGTTGAGCAGGCGGAACACACCGCCGTACACAAGCTCGAAGGAAAACATCAGCTTGCCGGAGTTTTCCGCTTTTCCCTCGATCGTCAGCGTCACTTCGTAGTCGGTTGCGGCGACGGCGTTGGCGCCGACATTGATCTGTATGTTGATCTGAGGCGGTTGCTGCTGCGGCGCCAGGGAAGTAGGGGCGTTCGGATTTTCGAACGACAGGTCCTTGGTATATTGCGCCAGCACGTTGAGCTGGGGAGGAGCGCCTGCCTCGGGAGGGGCACCGTTACCGTTGGTCATGAAAGTCTCCTGGGGCAAAAGGGCGGTTAACGGGCGCAGTGGCTAACATAGGCGCGGCTTGGTCCACAAGGACGACCCGGTTGCGCCGAGCGGACAAGGCCGTTTGGTTGCCGAAGGTGGGCCGAAACCCCGCCGACCCCCCGTCGAGGCCTTAAATGATTGAATATGCGCGATTTCCGGACAGGATCGGATTTCCCCTCGCGACAAAAACGCGCTACAATTCGCTATGCCGAAAAGTGCCATTGGCCGGGCATGATTTCGTGCCTACATCCTGCGGACTCGAATCGGTGATGTAGTCTTGGCCGTCCCCAGCTGGGAATGCTTGACCGCCGGACCCCTTGCCGCGTGAGACCAGAAAGCGGAAACGACGTGGATATCTATACCATCATCTTCCTGGCGTTGGCGGTGTTCATTTTCCTGCGCCTGCGCAATGTGCTCGGACAGCGCACCGGCAACGAACGGCCGCCATTCGACCGCGCCGCGCGCAATACGCTGCAGGGTGCGCCGGACAACAACGTTGTTCCGATGCCGGGCAAAGTGATCGATCAGGCACCCCTGGCACCAAGTTCCGACGTAGCGCCGCCGAGCGACCGCTGGAAAGGCGTGGCTGAACCGGATACGGCGCTGGCACAGGGGCTTGATGCCATCGCGGCGCGAGATTCCTCCTTCGATCCCCGCCATTTCTTGTCTGGCGCGCGGGGCGCCTATGAGATGATCGTACTGGCTTTTGCCAATGGTGATCGCCGCGCCCTTCGCGACCTGTTGTCTTCCGAGGTCTATGAGAGCTTCGATGCAGTCATCAGGGATCGCGAGAAACACGAGCAGAAGACCGAAACTCGATTCGTTTCGATCGACAAGGCTGAGCTGGTGAACGCGGAGCTGCGCGACCGCGCGGCCCAGCTGACCGTGCGGTTCGTGTCCCAGATGGTCTCCGTTACCCGCGACAAGACCGGCACGATCGTCGATGGCAATCCGGACAAGGTTGCCGACATCACGGATATCTGGACCTTTGCACGCGACACCACCTCACGCGATCCGAACTGGAAGCTGGTTGGCACGGGAAGCGCCCACTGATGCAGCCGTGCGCAGGCGGCGTGTCGCGACGGTGTGCATTGCCGTAGCGATCCTGTCGCCGTTGCCGTATGCCGGATCGTGGGCGCGGCTTGCTCACACCCATCTTTCCAATCAGACTTCTGCCGCCCATCGATCCATTCCTTATCCGCGCCTGGTCCTTCCGCTCGAAATCAGCGGCGCCCAGTACATCCCGCTGGCATGGACCGAGATGCCGGGCTGGAAGGATGACGATCATCTCGCCGCTTTCCAGGCCTTTCGCGCCAGCTGCCGGCCGATTGCCGCGCAGCAGGCCCTGCCGGATGCACGCTCACTTGATGTGCGCCCACTTGGCGATTCGTTGCGTGATCCCTGCCGCGCCGCAAGGGCGGTCGAGATTTTCAACGACGCCAGGGCGCGGGCGTTCTTCGAGGAACACTTCGCGCCCTTGAAGATTTCGCGGCTCGGCGAGGGCGACGGCTTCGTGACGGGCTATTACGAGCCGGTGCTCGAGGGATCGCGCACCCAGAGCGATGTCTACAATGTGCCGGTCTACCGGCGTCCTTCCAACCTTTTCGTTCGCGGTTACACGCAAAGCTCGCCGGATCTGCCCAACAAGGGCCCGGTATATCGCAAGATCGGCCGCCGCAAGCTCGTGCCCTATTACGACCGTGCCGAGATCGAGGACGGCGCGATCGCCGGGCGCGGCCTCGAAATCTGCTGGCTGAAGAACCAGACCGATCTCCTGTTCGCGCAAATTCAGGGCTCGGCCCGCGTCCGCCTCGAAGACGGCTCGACCATCCGCTTGAACTACGATTCCTATGACGGCTACCCCTACACGGCGGTCGGCCGCGTCCTGATCGATCGCGGCATCATCCCGAAGGAGGAGATGTCGATGCAGAAGATCAGGGAATGGATGGACGCCAATCCGGACGGCGCAAAGGACGTGCGGCGGCAGAACCGTTCCTACGTTTTCTTCCACGAGGTCCAGCTTTCGGACAAGGATGAAGCCATCGGCGCGCAGGGCATACCGTTAACACCCGGACGCTCCATTGCCGTCGATAAGTCCCTGCATGTCTACGGTACGCCTTTTTTCATCGAGGGCGAGCTGCCGATCGATTCGGAGCGATCGAAGACGCCGTTCCGCCGGCTGATGATTGCCCAGGATACCGGCTCGGCGATCACGGGTCCTGCGCGCGCCGATCTCTATTTCGGCGCCGGTCCGGACGCCGGCAAGGTTTCCGGCAGGCTTCGCCACAATATGCGCTTTGTGATGCTGGTGCCGAAGAGTCTGGATCCCGCCGAGCGTGCGCGCAAACTGCCGCTGCCGGATCCGCGGCCATCAGAAAGGATCGCCAGACTGTTTCCGCAAGGCGCGCTCTCGAAAGATCAATCCAGGGTGCAAAAGCCGGCGGCCACGCCGTCCTCGACCGTCGCCCAGGCCTCCGCTGCGGCCGCGCCGATCGCGCCACCGGTTCCGCTTCCGGAAGCGCGACCGTCATCGGCCCCCGGCCGCGTGGCCCATCGTCAGCGCGTCCCCTTTGCCTACCACGGCCGATGAAGCGTCCCTCTCCTCATCCGATGGCGGGCCACTCGCCGCCGCGCGGAAGGCGCGGCCTGAGCGAGGAGGAGCGCGCGCTTTGGGAAGGTGTGGCCCGGCAGGTCGAGCCGCTCCGGAAAAAACCGCGCACCGCCAAGCTCGCGACTTCGCTGGTAGCGGAAACGCTGAAGGCAAAACCTGCCGCCTCGCCGCGGCCACTTCCTCCAGTTCACCTTCCAAAACCGGCCAAGCCGGCCGCGCCGCCGCTCGTGCCGCTCGGCCGCCGCGAGCGCGCGCGGCTGTCGCGGGGCAGAAGCGGGATCGAGGCGCGGCTCGATCTGCACGGTATGACGCAGCTGCGCGCGCACCGGGCGCTGATCGGCTTCCTGCAACGCGCACATCGCGAGGGTCTCACCTTCGTGCTCATCATCACCGGCAAGGGCAATGCGGACAGCATGGAATCAGAACGCGGCGTGTTGCGCCGTCAGGTTCCGCAATGGCTGAGCACGCCGGAATTGCGCTCGCTGGTGGTTGGCTTCGAGGAAGCCCATGTCGGTCATGGCGGGGAGGGCGCGCTTTATGTACGAGTCAGGCGCTCCAGAGGTTAAAAAACGAGCCACGATTCCGACATGCGGCGGGGTTACGGTCCCGCCGCCGGTGCTTGACAGCGCGAGATTGAGGAAATTAAACACGAACATAGTCTGAGGCGTCCTCATGGTAGCACTTGCGAAAACGGCTCCCTCCGATCTGGCTGATGAGCTCACCGCGCATGCGGTCGCCAGCATCGAAGCGGCCGATCATTCCCCCGTCCCGTTCCCTCACATTTTCTTCCGCGATTTCTTCCCTGCGGATTTCTATCAGGATCTGGTGCGAAGCGTTCCCAGCGAGGGATATGATCCCATCACCGGCACGGGCACCCGCATGGCGTTGCGGCTCTATGGCGACAATGTCGGAAAGATCGAACCGGCAGTGCGGCCGGCGTGGGCCGCGGTGTCGGCGATGTTGACCTCGAAAGAGGTCGAGCAGGCGATCCGGAAGAAGCTGCACGAGGGGCTCGAGATTCGCGCCCGCGGCGACAAAGTGCCGAGCCCTGCCGATCTGAAGCTCGTCGCCAAACCTGTAGTCTACCGCGACAGGGACGGCTACCAGATCAAACCGCATCCGGACACGCGCAAGAAAGTCGTGACGATGCAGCTTTACTGCCCGACCGACAGCAGTCAGGAAGCGCTGGGGACCACGCTCTATCGGGCTTCGCTCAAAGGGCTGTTTCACGTCGGCACCTATTGCCTGGAGCCGGTGAAGACCCTGCCTTTCCTGCCGAATGTCGGGTATGCGTTCGTCGTCCTGAAAGCCTATCACTCGTTGACGAGGATGAGCTGGCACGGCCGCCCGCCGATCAAGGCCGACCAGCCCCGCATCTCCATCCTGAACACTTTCTACATGAACGAGGATGTGGGCTTCTAGAGCCTATGTTTTGACGTGTTTTCTTCACGCGAACCGCCGGCGACTTCGCTCGAAAACGCTATTTCGCCGGCGACGGCGGCAGCTACAGGATAAATCGGCTGAGGTCGGCGTTCTTGGCGAGGTCGCCGACGTGTTTCTGCACATAGTCGGCATCGATCCGCACCGTCTCGCCGTTGCGGTCCGGAGCCGTGAAGGAGATTTCGTCGAGCACGCGCTCCATGACGGTCTGCAAGCGCCGCGCGCCGATGTTTTCGACGGCAGAATTGACGGCGACGGCGACATCGGCCAGCGCATCGATCGCGCCGTCGGTGATGTCCAAAGTGACGCCCTCGGTCCTCATCAGCGCAACATACTGCTTGATCAGCGAGGCCTCGGGCTCAGTCAGGATGCGGCGCATGTCGTCGCGGGTCAGCGCCTGCAGTTCCACCCGGATCGGGAGGCGACCCTGCAGTTCCGGCAGCAGGTCGGAGGGCTTTGCGATATGGAAAGCGCCGGAGGCGATGAACAGGATGTGATCCGTCTTGACCGCGCCGTGCTTGGTTGAGACGGTCGTGCCCTCGATCAGGGGCAGAAGGTCGCGCTGCACGCCCTCGCGCGAGACGTCGCCGCCGATGCGGTTGTCGCGCACGCAGATCTTGTCGATCTCGTCGAGGAACACGATGCCGTTGTTCTCGACGGCGTTGATTGCCTCCTGCACCAGCTGGTCGTTGTCGAGCAGTTTGTCGGATTCCTCGTTGACGAGAATTTCGTGCGAACCCTCTACCGTCAGGCGGCGGGTCTTGGTGCGCCCGCCGAGCTTGCCGAAGATATCGCCGATCGAGATGGCGCCCATTTGCGCGCCGGGCATGCCCGGAATTTCGAACATCGGCAACCCGCCCGAGGACTGGGTCTCGATCTCGATTTCCTTGTCGTTGAGTTCGCCTGAGCGAAGTTTGCGGCGAAATGTATCCCGCGTCGCGGCACTGGAATTGGCCCCCACCAGCGCGTCGAGCACGCGCTCCTCGGCGGCAAGCTGGGCACGCGCCTGCACGTCCTTGCGCTTGCGTTCCCGCGTCTGCGCGATCGCTATCTCGACGAGGTCGCGCACAATCTGCTCGACATCGCGGCCGACATAGCCGACTTCGGTGAATTTGGTTGCCTCCACTTTGATGAAGGGGGCACCCGCCAGTTTCGCCAAACGCCGCGCGATCTCGGTCTTGCCTACCCCGGTTGGCCCGATCATCAGGATATTCTTCGGCAGCACTTCCTCGCGCAGGCCGCCGTTGAGCTGCAGCCGCCGCCAGCGGTTGCGCAGCGCGACCGAGACCGCACGCTTGGCCTCGGTCTGGCCGACGATAAAGCGGTCGAGTTCGGAGACGATTTCGCGGGGGGAGAAGTCTGTCATGGGTCTAAGCTAGGGTCGGTATATCGTGGCGACAAGGCATATTGAGCGGTCAGATGATCGGAGGCCCGGCCTGCCAATGCCGGATGGCCTCGAACGGATGGATCAGCATGATGATATTGAGCGTCAGATTGTCGCGAATGTGAAGTCCTACCAGGATTTCGAATGCCAACGCGAGCGCGACGGTCATGGCGACGGGAAGCGCTCCTGCAAGCAGGAAGCCTGTTACCATCGCGAGCGTGTCGGAAATCGAGTTGACGATACTGTCGCCGAAATATTCCAGCGAAATCGTGGCGGAGCGATAACGCTCGATAACGAAGTTGGAATTTTCAACGACCTCCCACCCGCCCTCGACCACCATCGCGATCAGCAGTCGGCCCTGCCAGGGCAGGCGCGGGAACAGGAGCCATGTTGCCGCATAGAACAGGAAGCCGTGGATCAGGTGCGAGAAGGTGTACCAATCGGTCAGATGCTGCGAGTTCTCCGAACTTTGCACCACGCCGTGCCACAGTTTGACGTAGCCGCAGGTGCAGATCGGCACCCGTCCCATCGCATAAAGAATCGAGGCCTGCAGCGCGAGCAGGACGCCGGCCGCGGCAACCCAGTGCCAGGAGGAAACCGTCGCACTGCTATCATTGTTCCGCAAGATCACGCGTTGCACACCATCAATAGGGGCCGGCCCATCGGGCGAAGCCGTCGTCCTTCGACTTCAGCCGCTCTGCAGCTGCTCGATCGTGACGTTGCGGTTGGTGAAGACGCAGATATCGGCCGCGATATCGAGCGCGCGGCGCACGATGGCTTCGGCATCCTTGTCCGAATCGATCATCGCTCGCGCCGCGGCCAGCGCGTAATTGCCCCCCGACCCGATCCCCATTACGCCGGCCTCGGGCTCCAGCACGTCGCCGGTCCCCGTCAGGATCAGCGAGACCTCCTTGTCGGCGACGATCATCATCGCCTCCAACCGCCGCAGATAGCGGTCGGTCCGCCAGTCCTTGGCGAGCTCGACCGCGGCGCGGGTCAGTTGCCCCGGATATTGCTCGAGCTTGCTTTCCAGCCGCTCGAACAAGGTAAATGCGTCGGCGGTCGCCCCGGCAAAGCCGCCGATCACGTCACCCTTGCCGAGCCTGCGAACTTTCCTGGCATTGGATTTGATCACGGTCTGCCCGATCGAGACCTGGCCGTCACCTCCAATCACGACCTTGCCGCCCTTGCGGACGGTTAGAATGGTGGTGCCGTGCCAGACCGGCTGATCGGATGTCTGCATGTCCTACCTCGTGTCCCCTGATTTAAGGGGTCGGGCGAGGGGTTACAATCGCACAATTTGGCGTCCAGTTCCGGTCACCATAGGCCAAACTTCAGCTCCCGCCGTGTCATGCCGCAGTGGCGAACGCGGCATCGGCCTGTTAAAAGACCGGCGTTTTTTCGGGCATGATCGGCAAGGCGGCGGCTATCTTCCGAACAGCTCGATATTCAGGCGACGTCAGACCGGAAAGCCTAATCCATGCGGACGGCCAGCATCAAACGCAAGACCAAGGAAACCGACATCGAGGTGACGGTCAACCTCGACGGATCGGGCATCTCCAACGTGGCGACCGGCATCGGCTTCTTCGATCATATGCTCGATCTGCTCGCCCGGCATTCCCGCATCGACATCACGGTGAAAGCGGCAGGCGACCTTCACATCGATCATCACCACACCACCGAAGACGTCGGCATCGCACTCGGACAAGCCGTGAAGCAGGCGCTCGGCAGCATGGCCGGCATCACGCGCTACGCGTCGGTCCATATACCCATGGACGAGACGCTCTCGCGTGTCGTGATCGATATATCCGGGCGGCCAGTGCTGGTGTTCAAGGTCGAGTTTCCGCGCGACAAGGTCGGGCAATTCGACACCGAGCTGGTGCGCGAATGGTTCAACGCCTTTGCGATCAATGCCGGCGTGACTTTGCACGTCGAAACCCTATATGGCGAGAATAGCCACCATATCGCCGAATCCTGCTTCAAGGGTCTGGCGCGCGCGCTGCGGGCGGCCGTTGCGATCGATCCGCGTGCCGGGGGCGAAGTGCCGTCCACCAAGGGCTCGCTTGGCGGCTGAGTTGTTTCGTGGCGGAGACCAAACGATGCCGGTTTACACAGTTCACGCTCCTTCCGCCTACGGCGCGGACCTGCGCGCGACCGACAAATTTGTCTTCGTGCGCGATGGCTTCCACGTCTGGGCGATGATCCTGGGTCCGCTCTGGCTATTGTGGAACCGGCTGTGGCTGGCCGCGATCGGCTGGGTGATCGCAACCACCGCGCTTGAAATCGCTCTTCGCAGTATCGGAGCCGGGCGGATCGTGACCTTGTCGGCTGCGGCGCTGGTCGCTCTTTTGACGGGATTGGAGGCGGCGAGCCTGCAAAGATGGACGCTGTCGCGACGCCCATGGCGCCAGCTCGACACTGTCGTTGCCGACGAGGAGGAAGCCGCCGAGCGGCGTTTCTTCGACCGCTGGACCTCGGGCCAGAGCGGTCCAGGCTACGATCCGTTGGCGGTCGATCGCGGCGGGCCGCCGCCGACGCGCGACATTCCCGGCCAGCCCTTCTCCAAACCGCCGCCGCTGCCGCAAGGCGGCATCATCGGCTTGTTTCCCGAACCCGGAGCCCGGCGATGACGGTTGCCATCATCGACTACGGCTCCGGCAATCTGCACTCGGCGGCAAAGGCCTTCGAACGCGCCTGCCGCGGCGCGGAGAACCCCGAGAGGATCCTGGTCACGCGCGACCCGGAAGCGGTCTACCGCGCCGATCGCATCGTGCTGCCTGGCGTCGGCGCCTTTGCCGATTGCCGCAAGGGAATTGATGCAGTCGACGGCATGATCGAGGCGCTGACCGAAGCGGTCCGCAACAAGGCGCGGCCGTTCTTCGGTATCTGCGTTGGCATGCAGTTGATGGCGACACGCGGCAAGGAGCACGTCACCACCGCGGGCTTCAACTGGATCGCGGGCGACGTCGTAAAAATTTCGCCGCGCGAGGAGGGCCTGAAAATTCCGCACATGGGCTGGAACACGCTGGAAGTCGTGCGCGAGCATCCCGTGCTCGAACGCCTCGAACTCGGACCGAAAGGCCGCAACGCCTATTTCGTGCACTCCTATCACCTCGACGCGGCTAACGAGACGGACGTGCTGGCGCGCGCCGACTATGGCGGGCCCATGACCGCGATTGTTGCAAGGGACACCGCGGTCGGCACCCAGTTCCACCCCGAGAAGAGCCAGCGTTTCGGGCTGGCGCTGATCGCGAATTTTCTGAAGTGGAAGCCGTGATCCTGTTTCCCGCCATCGACCTGAAGAACGGCCGATGCGTGCGGCTCGAGCAGGGCGACATGGCGCGCGCAACCGTCTTCAACCTCGACCCAGCGGCACAGGCGAAGAGCTTTGCGGCTCAGGGTTTCGAATATCTGCATGTTGTCGATCTTGATGGTGCGTTTGCCGGCAAGTCGATGAACGCGCAGGCGATCGAGGCGATGCTCAAGGCCGTCACATTGCCGCTGCAGCTTGGCGGCGGCATCCGTGACCTGAAGATCGTTGAGGCCTGGCTTGCCAAGGGTGTGGCGCGGGTCATCATCGGGACCGCTGCGGTGCGCGATCCCGCTCTGGTCAAGACCGCCGCGAAAGCATTTGCGGGCCGCGTTGCGGTGGGGCTTGACGCGCGAGACGGATGGGTGTCGGTCGAGGGTTGGGCGCAGACCTCGCAACTCACGGTGCTGGAAATCGCGCGGCGCTTTGAGGATGCCGGCGTCGCCGCGATCATCTTCACCGACATCGCGCGTGACGGCCTGTTGAAGGGCCTCAATCTCGACGCGACGATAGCGCTCGCCGAGGAGATTTCGATCCCCGTGATCGCTTCGGGCGGGCTTGCTTCGATCGAGGATGTCAAAGCCATGCTGATGCCGCGCGCGAAAAAGCTCGCAGGCGCCATCGCGGGCAGGGCGCTCTATGATGGGCGGCTCGACACAGCCAAAGCGCTCGCCTTGATCAGAAAGGCGCGCGCCGCGGCGTAGTTTTATGTTTGAGGCGTTTTCTTCACGCGAAGGGGTACCCACTTCGCTTGAAAACGCTACTGGGAGCTCTCGATGTTCAAGGTGCGCGTCATTCCCTGCCTCGACGTCAAGGACGGCCGTGTCGTCAAGGGCGTCAATTTTGTCGACCTGCGCGATGCCGGCGATCCCGTCGAAGCGGCGATTGCCTATGACGCGGCCGGCGCAGATGAGCTCTGCTTCCTCGACATCACCGCAACGCACGAGAACCGCGGCATCATGCTGGACGTGGTCCAGCGCACCGCCGAGGCCTGCTTCATGCCGCTCACGGTGGGCGGCGGGGTGCGCACCATCGACGATATCAGGACATTGCTGCGCTCCGGCGCCGACAAGGCCTCGATCAATTCCGCCGCCGTCGCCAGGCGGGAATTTGTCAAGGAAGCCGCGGAAAAATTCGGCGATCAATGTATCGTGGTGGCGATCGACGCCAAGCGGGTGCAGCGCGGCGGCGGCTCGGATCGCTGGGAGATCTTTACCCATGGCGGTCGCAAGGCCACCGGGATCGACGCCCTCGAATATGCCCAGGAGGTGGTCTCGTTGGGCGCCGGCGAGATACTCCTGACGTCGATGGATCGCGACGGCACCAAACAGGGGTTTGACATTCCACTGACGCAGGCAATAGCCGACAGCGTCCCGGTACCTGTGATTGCCTCCGGCGGCGTCGGCAAGCTGGATCATCTGGTGGAGGGCATCCGCGAGGGCCATGCGACCGCGGTATTGGCGGCATCGATCTTCCACTTCGGCGAATTTACCATCCGCCAAGCCAAGGATCACATGGCGCGCGCCGGCTTGCCGATGCGGCTCGATCCCTGACGACTCCTCGTCGCAAAAGTGCTACATGAGCAATCGTAGCGCCCGCGCCTCCGCGGGCGCATGTTTCGAGTCGTGTTGATGTCGCGTTTTACGGTTCACGATCTGGCCGCCACCATCGATGCCCGTGCGGAGTCGGGTGGAGAGGCGTCCTACACCAGAAAGCTTCTGGACAAAGGCGCCGAACACTGCGCCAAGAAGCTTGGTGAAGAGGCGGTAGAAACGGTGATCGCCGCGATCGAAAACGATCGCGAGCACTTGATCGCAGAGAGCGCCGATCTCCTGTTCCATCTGTTGGTGCTGTTGAAATCGCGTGGAATAAGCCTTGCGGACGTCGAGGCGGCGCTGGCTCGGCGTACCTCGATGTCTGGGCTGGAAGAGAAAGCGGCGCGCAAGCGCGAGTAATAGGGTTGCACCATGGACATTCGAGCAACAGACCAGCAATACAATCCCTATCGGATCTTCTCGCGCGAGCAATGGGCGCATTTGCGCGACGACACGCCGATGACGCTGGAGCCCGGCGAGTTCGACCGCCTGCGCTCGTTGCACGACCGCCTCGACATCAAGGAGGTCGAGGAAATTTATCTGCCGCTGTCGCGCTTGTTGTCGATTTATGTCGATACCGCGCAGCGGCTCTATTATGCGCAGCGCCAGTTTCTGGGCATCCGTGACCGCAAGATGCCCTATATCATTGGCATCGCAGGCTCGGTTGCGGGTGGCAAGTCCACCACCGCGCGCGTGCTGCAAGCGCTGCTGGCACGATGGTCGCCACGACCCAAGGTCGATCTGGTCACGACCGATGGCTTCCTCCATCCGAACGCGGTGCTCGAACGGTTGGGATTGATTCAGAAGAAGGGCTTTCCGGCGAGCTACGATCTGCCGTTGTTGCTGTCGTTCTTAAGCGACATCAAGGCGGGTCGGCGGCAGGTGCGCGCGCCGGTCTATTCGCATTTGAGCTGGGACATCGTTCCGAACCAATGGCAAGAGGTCGACCAGCCGGACATCCTGATCGTCGAGGGCGTCAACGTGCTCCAGACCGGCCCGTTGCCGCAGCACGGCAAGGCGGTGCCCGTCGTCTCCGATTTTTTCGATTTCTCTGTTTATATCGACGCCGACGAGGCAGTGCTGCGCGAATGGTACGTGGAGCGCTGGCTGACACTGCGCGACACCGCATTCACCGATCCCAAGTCCTACTTCCACCGCTACGCATTGCTCTCGGACGAAGAGGCGATCGCCACCGCAACCGCGATCTGGGAGCGCACCAACCTCGCCAATCTCGAGGAAAACATCCTGCCGACGCGTCCGCGCGCGACGCTGATCCTCAAGAAGGGTGCCGATCACGTCATCGAGACGGTATCGCTGCGGCGGCTGTGATTTCCACGGAGCTCGACGGATGCGGTGCGGCGGCAAGCCCCGCCAAGACCTCGACAAGCTTCTCGCGAACGAACGGTTTGATCAGAAATCCGTCCATCCCGGCCTCGAAACAGGCGTAGCGGTCTTCCGCCAGCGTGTTGGCGCTGAGCGCCAGGATCGGCGTGCGCGCGCCGCGTTCGGCGGTCTCGCTCGCACGAATCCGCTTCGCCGCCTCGATGCCGTCGAGTTCCGGCATCTGGATGTCCATCAAAACGAGATCATAGGGAGTACCCGCGGCTCGGGCTGCGAGCCAGGATTCCAGCGCGGCCCAGCCATTGCTCGCGATCACCGCGTGATGCCCGAGCCGGGTCAGCAACGAACGGATCAGCAGCGCATTGATCTCGTTGTCCTCCGCAACCAGCACATCGAGAGCGCGCGTCCGTTCCTCGCTCGAAGCGGGGACCACGGCCGCGGCCTCATCCACAAGAGCAGGCGCCGCCACTTCCGGCACGGCCGCCAGGCGAACCGCGAGCGAAGCGGTGCGCAGCGGCTTCACCAGGTAGCCGGTGAATGCGGAGCCCGGCGCAAGCTCCTGTCGCGTCGCCGGCGTGAACAAGAGGATCCGATGTGTCACGTGCTGGCGTGCCGCCTCGCCAAGCGCTTCGGCGACATCGGCACCCAGTGCACGATCGATCAGCGCCGCATGCCAGACACGTTCCGGCAGCAGGGCCTGGGCGACCGTGGCATCCGCGACCAGGCAGGTGTGCGCCCCCCAGCGCTGCAGCCGTCGCGACACAAGCGACATCTCGATCGATTGTGACGCAACCAGCAGGATCGATTGGCCGGTTAGGTCGGGCCCCGCAAATGTCGTGGGCGTGGCGTCTTCGGCCGGATGCAGCGGCAACGCGACCTCGAAGGTCGAACCGACGCCCAGCGTGCTCTCCAGGCTGATGCGGCCGCCCATCCGCTTGACGATGCGTTCCGAGATGCTCAGGCCGAGGCCTGTACCGCCGTAATTCCGGGCGATGCGCTCGTTGGCCTGCTCGAACTCGCGGAAAATCCGCTCGCGCGCTTCCGGCGCGATCCCGATGCCGGTATCGCGCACGAGAAAGCTGATCTCGCCGGGCCAGATGCCGGGCTCGACGATCAAGGCAACGCCGCCCTGCGAGGTGAATTTAATGGCGTTGCCGGCGAGGTTAAGCAGCACCTGGCGCAGCCGTGGCGCGTCGCCGATGACCTCGCAAGGCAACCGTTCATCCACATAGGCTGCGATTTCCAGGTTCTTCGCCTCCGCCCGCGGCGCCAGCAATTCGGTAATGCCCTCGATCAACGAAGCCAATGCGAACGCACGTTGTTCGAGATCGATCTTGCCGGCTTCAATCTTTGAGTAATCCAGCAGTCCCTCGATCAACGACAAGAGCGCTTCGCCCGATGCCCTGACCGCCCTTGCATAGGTGGCCTGCTCCAGCGTCAGTGCGGTGTCGAGCAGCAACCCGCTCATGCCGATGATGCCGTTCAGGGGGGTGCGGATTTCGTGACTTGTCATTGCAAGAAAACGCGACTTGGCACGACTGGCGGCGTCGGCCTGGTCGCGCGCCTCCAATAGTGCGCGCTCCGTCTCGGTGCGGTCGGTCACGTCGCGCCCAACGCACTGCAGTTCCGCGGGCCGGCCGGCATCCGATCGCACCAGGCCTTCGCGCCACGCGATCCATCGCGGTCCGAGGCGGCTTGCGATCTTCTGGTCGTGAATCCGTGTTCCCTCGCAATCCAGCGCGCTGTCGCCCTGCTCGACCACATCGAAGGAAAAGCGACTGCCGATCAGGTCCTGGCGCTGTTGCTCAGCCATGGCACAATAGGCATCGTTTGCAAAGGTGATGCGCCCTTCGGCGTCGCGCATCACGATCAGGTCGCCCTGGGATTCGAACAGGGTGCGGGCGCGTTGCTCCGCTTCCTGCAGTTCCCAGTTGCGGTCGGCGAGCGCCTCGTTGTGGAGTGCGATCTTGCGAAGCTTCTTGCGCAGAAAACGGAGGCGGATGCTCAACGTCGCAACCGCGACGCAGGCGACAGCGAAAAGAAAACTGGCACCGATGGCAAAGGCATGGGGGTCATAACCGGAATTTTCCGCCCTGCTGCCGTTGATGAAGCCATACGCTCCGCCAAAAGCGGCGGAAAAGATCAGAAGCGAACGGACCACCCCCAGCAGCAGACGATAGCGTCGTAGAAAGCGGCGTACGCCCAGCTTGATCCGGATAAACCGTCCCATCGGCCAATCCCCGAAAATTTTTGCCGCCGCAAGTAGATGCAACCTTGTTGCGACGATGCGGCGGTGATGTTGCAAACTGCTTGAAGCCCGCGCCGTCCGCGCGGCGCAGTGAGAACAGGGTTGATGAACGGTTAATTGGGCTCGTGGACCGCTAGCGTGGCGGCAAGGCGAAGAGGCTTGCCCGCAAGTTCGCGACACGCGGGCTCTTGGTTTGCGGAACGTAACGAAAACTCATTACCGGCCGGTTGACGCCTCTGCCGGATCAGGCCAGCTGACGCACGTCTTCAGCGAGCGTGCGATAGGACAAAGCTTCGGCCAGATGGAGCCGGCCGATCTTCTCGGTGGCATCGAGGTCGGCCAATGTGCGGGCAACGCGCAGCACGCGGTGATAGCCGCGCGCGGAGAGGCGCATCGTCTCGGCGGCATCACGCAACAGCTTCTGGCCGTGCGAATCCGGCTGCGCGATATCTTCAAGCATTGCGGCCGGCGCTTCGGCGTTGGTGCGGATGTGCGGCAGTCCCGCCGCCGCATAGCGCGCCGCTTGAATGTCACGTGCGGCCTTGACCCGCGCGGCGACTTCGGTGGACCCTTCTGCGGGCGGCGGCAGGATCAGGTCGGCGGCGCTGACTGAGGGCACCTCGATCCTGAGATCGATACGATCCAGTAGCGGACCGGAAATGCGCATCTGATAGTCGGCGGTGCAGCGATCGACGGGCCCGCGCCTGCAGGAATGGCCTGGCTCGAACGCATGGCCGCAGCGGCAGGGATTCATTGCCGCAACCAGCATGAAACGCGCCGGATAGGTCACCCGGTGATTGGCCCGGGAGACCGCGATCTCACCGTTCTCGAGCGGCTGGCGGAGCGAATCCAGAACGCGCGGATCGAACTCCGGCAGTTCGTCGAGGAACAACACGCCTTGATGCGCGAGTGAAATCTCGCCCGGCCTTGCCCGCGTGCCGCCGCCGGTCAGAGCCGCCATGCTGGCCGAATGGTGCGGGCTGCGAAATGGCCGTTGCGAGGTCAACGCACCGCCTTCGATCTCGCCGGCGACGGATGCGATCATGGAGACCTCAAGCAATTCCCCCGGCGACAGCGGCGGCAGGATCGAGGGCAGGCGGGCGGCCAGCATCGACTTGCCGGCCCCGGGCGAGCCGATCATCAGCAAATGGTGCCCGCCGGCGGCGGCAATCTCGAGCGCTCGCTTGGCGCTCTCCTGGCCCTTGATGTCACGGAGATCGAACTGCGCCGCTTGCGCCTGACGCACTTTCGGCTGCGGGCGTGACAAAACCTGCGTGCCCTTGAAATGATTGGCGATCTGGATCAGCGAGTTGGCGGCGATAATCTGAATGTCGGGACTGGCCCAGGCCGCCTCTGCGCCGCAGGAGGCAGGGCAGATCAAGCCCTCCTCGCGCAAATTGGCGCCAATCGCGGCCGGCAAGACGCCCGCAACCGCGGCGATCGAACCATCAAGCCCGAGTTCGCCGAGCACCGTGAAACCCGAAAGCGCATCCGATGGAATCGCGCCGATCGCCGCCATCAGCCCAAGCGCGATCGGCAGGTCGTAATGGCTGCCTTCCTTGGGCAGATCAGCCGGCGCAAGATTGACGGTGATGCGCCGCGCCGGAAGCGCGAGCCCTGAGGCGATCAGCGCCGAACGGACACGCTCTCGCGCCTCGGACACCGCCTTGTCGGCAAGTCCGACGACATGAAAAGCCGGCAAACCCGGTGAGACCTGCACCTGGACGTCGACCGCGCGGGCCTCGATTCCCTCAAAGGCTACGGTAGAAACCCGCTGGACCATGCTGCCTCCCTCTATCAACCCAAGGTAGCGGAAGCGGGTTAAGGCCGCAAGAACGTTGCAAGAACAAAAATCGCCTTGCGGTTGTCCGGCGCTATCGAGCGCCTTGGTAAAGTCAATCCAAAGAGAAGGGGTGAATTTCCAGCAGTCGCGCTAGGCATATCCCAACGATTCTTCTGTAAACCCATTGCCATGCCGGAAGATCAAACAATCGAGTGGGGCGAAGAATGCTAGCAAACCGACGTAGAAGCGAGCGTCGTCTGTGCAGGAGCCTCGCGAAGATTCAATTTGGCGTCGGCACCCTGCCGCGGGATTGCATGGTGACCGACATTTCGGACGGTGGCGTGAAGGTCGTTGCCGACTATGTCGACATTCCCCAGGAGTTCACCATCACGCTGTCGACGGGTTACCCTCGTCAGTGCCGGTTGGCCTGGCGGATCGGCTGCGAGTTTGGCGCCGAGTTTGTTGACTAGAGCCTTTTCGGTTCTGATCGAATCAGAACCGAGGCTCTAAATCTTACGTTTTGATGCGTTTTCCTCACGCGAACCGTCATACGCCTCGCTCGAAAACGCTATAACCAACACGTGATCAGGAAACAGCCTGCCCCGCACCTCGATGCGCGCCGGATTAACCGGAATTTAGGGTTAACCTGTAAGCATCTTTTTGGCCCGATGCTGAGGACAGGCCAAGAGTAGATGCCACGCCATTCATACCGACCAGGTCGCTGCGCGCGGCTGGTCGCATCCCCGCTGTTGTCCGTGATTTTGGCGCTGGGCGTCTGCAGCTGTCAGACCACAGCTTCGCCCGATATCACAGGCTCGCTCGGCGAAACTGCGGAGGCCAGTCGCCCCGCAGACCCGCGAGGCGAGGCAGATTCCTATCGCGAGCGCTATCGGGCAAACCCCAAGGACCCGGCCATCGCGATACAATATGCTAGGGCGTTGCGAGCGGCCGGTGAGCGCTCCCAGGCGGTCGCTGTTCTCGAACAGGCCACGCTGGCGAATCCCGGCAGCAAGACACTTCTCGCCGCCTACGGACGCGCGCTGGCCGACAATGGCAACTTCCAACTGGCCTTCGACGTGCTCAGCCGGGCGCATACTCCCGAAGATCCGGATTGGCGAATCCTCTCCGTCCAGGGGGCGGCGCTCGATCAGCTCGGCCGCTACGAGGAAGCCCGGCAGTACTACGACAGCGCACTGAAGATTGCCCCGGATGAGCCTTCGGTGCTCTCCAATCTAGGCTTGTCATATCTGCTCTCGAAAGATCTGCCTCATGCAGAAGAGGCCTTGCGACGGGCCTATGACCACTCGGACAAGGACCCGCGCGTGCGGATGAATCTGGCCGTCGTGCTGGGCCTTGAAGGGCGCCTCGGCGACGCCGAGAACCTCGCCAAGGCGGATCTTCCCGTGGAGCAGGCAACAGCCAATGTCGCCGAGCTGAAGCGCTTGCTGTCAAAGAAGGACAACGCGCATAGTCGAGGTGCTGACCACTCCCCGCCTGCAATAGCTCCACACCCCGGCTGATTTTCGGCAATCGCCAGGGTGAGGTATGGGGAGCGAATGTTGGGATCGGACTGCCAGGCGCTTTCGCGCGCCGGCTCAGCCCGTCTTCAACTTCCCGAGCAGCGGCGCAAGCAGCGAGCGGCGTTTTTTCTTCCTGGATTCGCCGAGCCCGGTCAGCTGATGCGCGATATCGAGAAACATCCTGCTGGTACGGTGGCTGGCGGCGATTTCCGCGATCATCTGGCCATTGTTGGCGGCGGTGCCGAACAATCGCGAATCGAACGGAATGCATGCAATCGGCTGGCTCTCCATGGTCTTTGCAAATCCGCCCTTGTCAATTTCCGGACGCTTCGGCATGCCGACCTGATTGAGGCAGTACAGCGGAGCGCGGTCGTTGGGCCGCGCCGCTTTCAGAACACTGAGGATATTCTTGGTGTTGCGGAGGTTGGCGAGGTCCGGCTCGGCGACGATCAGAATGTCGTCGGCGCCCTCCAGCGCCCGCTTGGTCCATCCCGACCACTGATGCGGAATATCAAGCACGATACAGGGCGTCGTCATGCGCAGCGTATCGAAGATCGCGTCGAAGGCGTTGATACCGAGGTCGTAAACGCGATCCAGCGTTGCCGGCGCGGCAAGCAGGCTCAGATGATCGGTGCACTTTGCCAGCAGGCGATCGATGAATGCGCTGTCCGGCCGGTCCGGCTGAAACACCGCATTGGCGATGCCCTGCATGGGATCCTGATTGTAGTCGAGGCCGGCGGTGCCGAACGCGAGGTCGAGGTCGATGACGACGGAGTCCAGCTTGAGATCGCGCGCAATCGCCCAGGCCACATTGTGCGCGACGGTGGAGGCCCCGGCGCCCCCCTTGGCGCCGACCACGGCGATGACCCTGCCTACGGTTATGGCCTCCTGCGCCGAGAAGAGACTGCAGATCGAGCGCACAACGTCGATCGGGCTGACCGGGCCGACCACGTAGTCATTGACGCCGCGTCGCACCAAGTCGCGATAGGGGACCTCGTCCTGCTCACATCCGATCACGATAACCCGCGTTCCGGGGTCGCATACGGATGCAAGTTCGTCGAGACCCGTAAGGATATCGCTGCTGCCCTCGCTTTCCAGCACGATGACGTTGGGAGTAGGCGCGTTATGATAGGCCGCGATGGCAGCCGCCATGCCGCCAAGCTTGACCGTCAGATGGGCCTTGGCCATGCGGCGGTCCTGGCCCGCCGAACGCACGGCGGCCGCGGTTTCCGCGGTCTCGCAAAAGGCCTGGACCGAAATACGGGGAGCCGCCGCGATGTAGTCGTTTGCCGACGGCTGCGGTTTGTCGGACAGCTCTTGTGGGGTTTGAGAGGGGGCGCTGGTCATTTGCCTACGTCGCTGAGTTTGGCCTTGTCGGCTTCCGGATAGATTGTCGTGGTCGTCTCGCCCTTGCGATACTTCTCGAAAGCCTCGCTGCGACGCTTCGTATAGGGCGGTGTCTCCGCTCGCGGCTGGACTAGGTCCGACGGCTCATCGATCATGGCGGCGAGGTTGCGCTGGGTCGCGCAGCCCAGATTGAAGTACGGCTTGTTCTCATTATAGGTGGGATTATTGATCGATGGACCAAGATCCTCCGGCCATAAACCGCAGGGACCTGCGACTGCCGCAATTCTCGTGTAGCTCAGCTTGATCGTCGGCAACGTCCTGGGATCGTCGGGATGATAGTGGTGCAGCGTGATCCCGCGTGAGGGCACGCCACCTGCGAGCAGAAGCGAGCGGACCTCTTGATACGTGGCCGCGGCTGCCCGGGCGTTCGTCGTGTCGACGGGCACCTCGGCGACGATTGCGCCGGTCCCTTCCTGGACCCAGGTACGAGCCAACCCGAACACGTCGGCGCGCTGTGCGACAGTAAGGCCGCCGCGGGCGTGACCGACGAAGATGACGACGGAACGGTTGGCCTCCTGGATCGCGATAGGATGACGCAAGCGGTAATCGTCAGGAACGCCCCCCGTGATGACCGCCTCGGGCGCGTAGCTGCAGGCTCCGAGCACGATGGAGAGCCCCACGAGCAGTGTCGGCAGGCGCAGGGCGCGGCGGCAATCGAGCGCTTGTCCATTTGTCATCGTTCTGTCCTCGTCGCGCGATTGCGCCCTGGGGCCTCAGTCAAGGATGAAACCAAAATTGCCCTGATAACTTCCGACCGGCTCGATGCGGGCGGCAATGCCGTAGAGCCGATTGATACGGGCGAGCAGCGCCGATTGAGAATCTGAGGCGGGAGCGAACCCATCGTCAGGTCGGGACAACTCGCTCTGCGACACCGCACGAACGACGTAGGGCGTCACCAGCACCATCAACTCGGTTTCGTTGTTGACATAGTCCTGGCTTCGAAAGAGCTGGCCAAGAATCGGCACTTGATCGAGGCCTGGCAGTCCATTGATCGCCTGCTTGGTCTGCTGCTGGATCAGGCCGGCCATCGCCATGGAGCCTCCGGAGGGGATTTCCAGCGTGGTCTCGGCGCGGCGGGTCCTGATCGATGGTATGGTGATGGAGTTCGTCGTGGTGGAGGTAAGCGCCTGCGACACGGTAATCGCGTTGTCGTTGGACAACTCCGACACTTCGGTCATGACTCGCAGGCTGATGCGGCCTTCGCTCAGCACGACCGGCGTAAAGTTGAGGGAGATGCCAAACTTCTTGTAGGTGATCTGGGTCGTACAGACATGCGTGGTCGGATCGCAGGAGTAGCCCGCCGGAATGGGAAACTCGCCGCCGGCAATGAAGGTCGCCGATTCACCGGAAATCGCGGTCAGGTTCGGCTCAGCCAATGTTCTGAAGATGCCGGCGCTCTCCATTGCGCGCATGGTTGCAGTGACGGTGGGCAAGCCCTTGACGATGGAGGCGGCCGACAGCGCATTGTCCGAGACTAGCGGCCGGCCCAGCGCGGTGAACGGGTTGGAGTTGTTGAAATTCACGACGGCGGTGCCGGCGTTCATACTGGCGCTGAGGTCGATGCCCAGCTGCTTGATGATGTCACGCCTGACTTCAGCCACATGCACCTTCAACATCACCTGGTCGCGGCCGCGTACGACGATTGAGTTGACGACCTTGTCGGCGCTGCCCACCAGCCGAGCGGCGATGTCGCCCGCCTGCTGCGCCTCGATCGGACTCGATACCGAACCGGTCAGGACCACGCCTTCGCCGACGCCTTCGATCTGGACGCCCGGCAGCGACTGTCTCAACGCAGCTCGAACACCGTTGAGGTCGCGCTTGACCGCGATGTCGTAGCCGGCGACCTGCTGACCGTCGGCATCGAAGAACACCACGTTGGTCTGGCCAACCCCGGCGCCGATGATGTAGGCGCGCTGAGGATGATTGCGTTTGCAATCTTGGGATCGGCAACAAGGACATCCTTGGCCTCGCGCGGCAGGTCGATGACGACGGACTTGCCGATGCCGAGCGGGAGGAAACGGGACTTCGCCGGTCCAACGGTCGCAACTCCCGACACGGACGAAGAATCCTCGGCGGCCCGGATCTGCACCGGCGATAAACCGCACGCCATGGCGAGCAGGGTCGAAAATAGGCCGGCGCCGATCGAAGAAAGGCGCATCGCGCGCTTGTTTGCCCTGCATTTCATGTCGGGTATCCTTGTCGTCACTTCTGTGACAGGCTTGGCCGCCAAAGCGTCGATCGCGGGCTGCTGGAGGACCGGTTCGACCGTGGCGTGGTTGTCGTCGGAGCCGTTCACGAGGCGAGCGGCAATTCCGGCGAGACGGCGGGCATTGGCCAGAACCACTATTCGGGCGGTATACATTCGCTTTACTTGTTACTCTTGCGGCGGGATACGCCCTGCGGATCCCTCTCTCAGCACGAGTAAGCAGCAAAGGTATAAGCCGACTTGAAACGCGACGGCGCTTGCGCCGCGCCGGATCGGGGATTTGTCCTCATGGTGAACGATGCGTTATCGTTGTCGTCCAAAGGACGAACTTACGATCTTGCCCGATCGGGAAAGGGCTGCCGGCAAAGACTGATGCGGGCGCCGATGGGTGCCTAACGAATCTGCATCTCACGAAGGACCGTCGTGGCCGTCAAAATTTGCGGTAGCACGATCGCCTCGGGACGTTCGCGCTGCGGGCCGGGCTTCGGATAGAACAGATAGAGCGGCACGCCCGCGCGACCCTTCGCCTCCAGCATGCGCGTGATGGCGGCATCCTGCTGCGTCCAGTCGGCGCGCAGGGCTGCGACCTCGTTGCTTGCGAACGCTTCGATAACTGCGGGACTTTCCAGCACCACCCGTTCGTTGAGCTTGCACGTGATACACCAGTCAGCCGTGAAGTCGACAAAGATCGGTCTTCCCTGCGCCTGCAGCTCCTCGATCTTGCCGGCGCTGAAGGGCAGCCAGCGGATGCCAACCTTGTCATCGGTCGCTGCGTCGGCGCGAAGGCCTCGTTCGTTGCCCACGAGTGGAAGAATGGCGAGGGCCCCGATGAGTGGCAAAGCCGACGCAGCCAATC
>Ga0306920_100000935_pt1 | contig 35534 bp, 31 predicted proteins | sample flu12Cox44000170_FD_204666 | JGI IMG/M metagenome (GOLD analysis project Ga0306920, IMG submission 204666) | Lab enrichment of tropical soil microbial communities from Luquillo Experimental Forest, Puerto Rico - flux4day.12C.oxic.44.000.170 (v2)... | ecosystem: Environmental > Terrestrial >...
GGCTCAAGCGTGCTGCGGACGGTCTGGGCAATGTCCTGAATGCAGTAGTCGGAGAGTTCGAGTTCCAGTTGACCAGCCTCGATCTTGGAGAGGTCGAGCACGTCATTGATGAGCCCAAGCAGGTGCTTGCCATTGCCCTCCAATCGCTTGAGCACTCCCAGCATCTTTTCCGACGGCTCGCCGTAAGCGCTGTCCGCCATCAATTCGGTGTAGCCCAGGATGGCATTGAGCGGCGTGCGCAGCTCGTGGCTCATATTGGCGAGAAATTGCGACTTGTGCTGGCTAGCCACTTCAAGCTGCCGGCTCTTGTCCTGAATTTCGTCAAACAGCCGCACGTTCTCGATCGCAATCGCAGCCTGGTCGGCAAGGGTCGTAACCAATTCGATCTGCTTATCGGTGAAGGGTCGTACTTCCGAGCGCGTCAAAGTAAGAACGCCGATCGGGACGTCCTCGCGCAACATTGGGACGCAGAGAGCTGTGCGAAAGTCGCCCAATCTCGGCGCTTCAATGAAGGTGTATTCCGGATCAGCCTTTACGTCAGGAATATGAACGACGCGACCTTCGACCAACGCGCGTCCTGATGCTGAACCTCGTTCGGTCTTGATCGGGGTATTCCTAATGTAGTCCAAAAACTCGCGAGAATAACCGTAGGCCTCAGCGGTGTAGAAAAGCCCATCTTTCTCGCGGATGACAGTGGCATTGTCGGCAGCGCAGAACCGGGCAGCTGATTCAACTAGGGTCTGCAGCACTCTCCGCAGATCGAACGTCGATCGGCTGATAACCTTGAGGACATCGGCAGTCGCGGATTGTTGGTCCAGTGATTCACGCAATTCGTTGAGCAGCCGTGCATTCTCAATGGCGATGACGGCCTGCGCGGCGAAGTTCTGCACCAGTGAAATCTGTTTGTCGGTGAACGGCCGAACTTCTTGGCGATAGATAATAATGACACCAATCAGCGAATCGTCCTTGAGCATTGGCACGGCGACGATGGTCCGAGCGCCGGTGAGCGCAGGCATTTGCGTGCCGCTGAAGCCTGGTAGCGGATCGAAGTAACCCGGTTCGGCTTGAACATCCGCGATCTGTACTGTTCGTTTCGTTGCGGCCGCGCGTCCGATCGCGGTTCGGGGATTGGGCCGTCCCATCACCGGCTCGCGCCGCCGCAATTCGGCATACGCAGGCGGTGCATTACGCATCGCGGCGAGGCGGAAGCCGTCTCCCTCACTGAGATGCAGGACGCCGAATTTGGCCTCGCAGATGCGGACTGCGTTCTCCAGCATGGCCTGGAATACCGGTTCTAGCTCGCCCGGCGAACTGCTGATAACGCGCAGCACATCCGCCGTAGCCGTCTGCTGCTCCAGCGATTGCCGCAGTTCGTTCAACAGCCGCGTGTTCTCGATGGCGATGACGGCTTGGTTCGCGAAGTTAGTTGCGACCGTGATCTGTCTATCGGCAAACGGACCAGGCTCCTGTCGCCAGATGGTAAATGCACCGATCACTTCATGGTCTTTAACGAGTGGCACGGAGAGCACGGCTCGGAAGCCACCGAGTTCAACGACCTGAATGCGGGCAGGATCGCGCTCGTGGTAAGCCTGATCTGCCCACATGTCGGCGATCTGAACTACTTGCTTTGATTTAATACTGCGCGAAAGTGCCAGTGTTGGCCCAGGACGAAACAGGGGTTCGCGGCGCCATAGTTCGGCCAGTGCGTTTGGCGCGTTGTGAAAGGCCGCAACTCGAACTGCGTCTCCCTCACAAAGGAATAGTCCGCCAAACTTGGCTCCGCAAACTTGGATTGCGTTCGCGAGAACGGATTCGAACACGGGGCCGAGGTCCCCCGACGAACGACTGATTACGCCAAGCAACTCGGACGTTGCTGTCTGCTGCTCCAGGGATTCGCTGAGTTCACGCGTGCGCTGCTGCTCGGCCTCGAACAGTCGCGTGTTCTCTATTGCGATCACCGCTTGGTCGGTGAAGGTGGTGACCAGCTCGATCTGCTTATCGGTGAATGGCCTGACTTCGGATCGTGACAACAACAAAACGCCGATTGGAACGCCCTCGCGGAGCATGGGCACCCCGAGGGCGGTGCGATAGTCGCCAAGTCGCTGCATTTCGACCGACGTATATTCTGGATCGGCTTTCACGTCGGGGATCTGGACCGGCCTGCCTTCGAGCAAGACTCGTCCACTAACCGAGCCTCGTTCCGGCTCGATTGGGATACTTCTGGCGTAGTCCATGAATTCAGAGGAGTATCCGTAGAACTCGGCACGATAGAACGCTCCACCCTTCTGTCGAGTAATAACAGCCTTGTCGGCCTCACAAAGTCGGGCAGCTGCTTCGACAAGAGTTTGCAGAACCGTTTTCAAATCGAAGGTCGAGCGGCTTATGACTTTGAGCACATCGGCGGTGGCGGTCTGTTGCTGCAGTGACTCGCGCAGCTCGTTGAGCAGCCGTGCGTTCTCGATGGCTATGACTGCTTGGGCGGCGAAGTTCGTCAGCATAGCAATATTTTTTTGCTCGAAAGGTCGGACCTCGGTTCGGCGAATTATGATAGTGCCAACCGCTCGTCGTTCTCGGATTAGCGGTACGGCAAGGATACTGCGATGACCATCCCTGCGTGCCATCTCTCGCCCGAGAGCGAGGTCGTCCCCAGCGTTCTGAAGATCGTCGATGCTGACGGGTCGCATTTCGCAAATGGATCGCCCCGATACACTGGAACGATCTAACGGAAATACTAGCGTGCGCTTAAGCTCGCCAAACCAAGCAACGTCGCGCAGCTTGTCGTTTTCAACCAGAAAGATATCGACGAATTGAGCCTGGCAGATGTGTGCAGCTTGTTCGGCTACCGATTGAAGGACGGTTCCAAGATCACTCGGCGAGTTCGAGATCAGGCGCAGAATCTCGCTCATTGCCGACAATTCGCTGGCGAGCCGCGCGGCCTCTGGTTCCTGGCCGGCGGGAGATGACCTACGAGGCCGAGCTGCTGTTCCGCTAAGGCGCTTTGGCCTTGCCGGCTTTCGGCCTCGCGTTTTGACGGATGCACCACCTGCTCTGGAGCGCCGTCCCATTGTCTTCCCCAAGCCTCAGCCCGAGGCATCGTAGCGGGTCAAGTCGCTGGAGCGGAAGTGGCTTGGTTACCGGTCAATGTCCGCTTTGGGTCAAAAGCAGACACCGCAGCACGTCCGCGTCATGTCCGCTTTACCCCCGAAAGCGGACATTTGTTGAGCGCGTCCGGATGTCCGCTTTGTGCCAATAGCGGACATGACTGCCTTAGTCCTAACTCCATCCCGCGTTTCGCACGTACACCGTCTGGACAGCCACCACGAAAACCGTAGCATCGAGTTGCACCGCTACCTGTGCGCAACACGGGAGGACAGTCGTGAATAAGTTCGCAGGGGTACTTCATTCACTTGCACTTGTTCTGGCATTCGCGGTTGTCGGCAGCACGATCTCTTTCGGGATTGAGCAGAATCGGTTTCGCTTAGCGGAATGTGACCATACAACATTGAGCGGATGCAGCACGACGGAAGCAGTCTGCCGAAATAATTGCAACCGCAGCGCAACGGCAAATGCCCAATCAGCTCGCTTCTTATGGTCTTGTTTTGCTGGATGTCAGGAGGAATACAATCAATGTCGCCGACATGCCCGCTGCTAGTGATCGAGGGCACCTCAGTTGTCGGCTTCTTCAATCTTAAGGCTTCATCACCAGGAGTGCGCGAGCCGCGACTTGTAACGGTGTTCGATCCGTTTTGGTCATCGTGGAGCTAGTCACTAAACCAGCGCCAGTGCCACTGCCATAGTCAGTCCAGCCAAAAGGGGCCAGTAATCCGGGATAAGTGCAGAGATTATTAGTACATCCACCGCTGCCTCCTTGTGGCCCCTTCAAGCACTCTGATTCATTGCACGTATCTAGTTATCACATTCAAGTTAGACTCGTCGAAGGGCGGACGAAATCTTGTTTTTTTGAGACAGATATTTGGTTTCGTGTGCCGCGAGATGGGAAACGGCCGGGGGTGTTCAATGCCCGTTGTAGTGCGGTTTGCCGGAGCAGATAATGGGTAGTTTGGGTGTGGCAGGCTGGGCCGCGCAAAGGAGGATTGCAATGTTTTTCTTTCAGGAAGGCTTTACCTATCGCAATTTTCTAATGGACGCTCTAGCGATATTCGTCTTGTCTTTGTCGTGTGGTTTTGGCTAGCGATTACAGTTTTTGCTGATCTGTTCCGTCGCCACGACATTTCAGGTTGGATCAAGGCTGTCTGGGTAATTGCAGTGATTGTCTTTCCATACATTGCTGTTCTTGCCTATTTGATCTTTCAGGCAAGAGGTATGGCAGAGCGCAGAGTGGAGCAAGCTCAGCAGGCGCGTGACGAGCTTAGGCGCGTGGTTGGTTTCAGCGTTGCAGATGAAATCCAAAAGCTCGATGGGCTAAAAAAGGCAGGATCGATCAGCGACGCCGAATTTACACGGCTACGCGCCCGGCTCGTAACCTAACGGGTGATTTTTCCAGGGACCAACTTGGTCAGCAACAATGTCCGCTTTGGGTCATTAGCGGACATTGCCCCGCGTCCGATCCATGTCCGCTTTACCCCCAAAAGCGGACATCGGAACTCAGTTGCGAAATTCGTTTGTAGCCGACGATACGCGCTCGTCTCAATGCGGGCACCGGATCGATACCCGGCTCCGGGCGCAAGGACACGACAAAGACCGGCCGGTCGGCACCGCCCTTAAGGTGCTCATCAGTGCTTAAGGTGCTCACGTTAAAACCTTGAGCACCTTAAGGGGGGATGAGCACCTTAAGCGCCGGTCGGTCGTCATTGCCGCTTCTCCCAGAAGCGCGCGGTGCAGGGCTTGTGCCGTGGTGCCGCTTCTGGCTCGCCGGGCAACCGGATGAGGTAGACGTCCCTCCCCGAGCCGCAAAGCTTGCACCTCTGGCCCGGCGCGACGCCGCAGATTTTGGTGCCGGGCGGCTGCCGCCTTCCTGGCGAGCTGTTTCACCAATCGTTTGCCCAAATACTTGCGTGAGTTCTGGCCGCCTTTTTTCCGAATTTTCTGCATGAACCTATCTGTCAGCAGGACTTGCACGCTGCCAGCGCGCATACCCGGCCGCGCGTACTGCGCCTGGCGCGGCGTGATTTGGCTGCGGAGCCTTTCGACCGCAGCCTTATCTTCCACAATTAGGCAGCGCACGCCCAACGCACCTAGGAAAGGTCCGAGAGAGATTGCACCCAATCTTCTGATCTGGTTTGGCCCGAGTAGTTTTTGTGTATAACGCGCCGGCAAGCCGGCAAAGGAGTCAACCGTTTCACCGCTGAGATTGAGCTCAGCCGCGCGCTTGCACAGTGCGTTTATGAGTTCGTCGTAATTGGAAAACTCTCCAATCACCCGCGGCTCATCGCCCTCAGCCAATTCAGCCTCCCCTGCGAGCTTGTCGCCGCGCCTGTCGCCGCGTTAGTGGCCGGGAGCGGAATTGGTGGGTACGCGCGATAATACGCCACTCTCAGGAATGCCAATGTGCCCCTGATCCGCGGCTATCAAGGCTCATAGTTGCGAAGATTGTCGACCAATTGATCCACATTCTGCTGACGCGTGGTCATGCCGCCTCCTGGCCCTGCTGCTGCCGCTGCTGTGCCCATTCGGCGAGGATCCTGTGAACGGTCAGCGACAGCGACCGTTCGCGCTCCTCCGCTTCACGACGCAACTGCGCCTCGAGCTCAGGCTCGACAAGTGCGCGAATAAGTTCGGTGCGTGCCTTCATAGCGCCCTAGCCTGGCATAGCTGCCCATAGCCGGCGACGCACTCTCCCGAGATGAGCGGGCACACCCGCGCTTGCGCGCAGGCGGGAAGCTCGCTTGGCTTCATGCAACCTCCGATCTACAGTGATTTGCTATGGCCACCATCAAACTCGACCGCATCACCGACGTCGCCATCGCCACCGTCGCGGCGATGGACGATTTGGATTCCGCGCGCGGCCTGCTGCAGGCGCTTGCTGGCATTCCCGACGGCGACAACATTGCTGCCTCGGTGTTTTCCGACGTGCATTTCGACTGGCGTAGCGCGAGCAGGACCGCCCGCGCCGCCAGAATCCGCAGCTGGCTGAACATGGAGCACCACCACTATGGCTAGACCGACAAGCAAGGCGACTCCGGTCTCGGTCTACCGATCTTCGCATTTTCACAAGATGTAGAGCGCGATTTGTATTGCTGGTTGTGGTGCGCGCGGGTGCAAACACGCCGGCGAACGCATATCTATCAATTGAGGGGTACATGCAACTGGGGTCAGAAGGCGAACAGAAATTGTCCAGCACGCGATCCCCCATTGTCCAGCCACGAGCTAAGTGACGATCCACAAACAACATTTTTTTGGGGTCGTAATTACAGCAGGGATTTATGACCGGTGGAATGGGTTCCGACCGCCATTTTGCGTGGCAACAATCCTCAGGACCGAATGTCAATGTCCTTTGGTATAGGCGTCGCCGGTCCATTTGGACCTCGACATATCAAATCTTTTCGACCTAACAACTCCGGCAGCTTGGCGATGTTCGCCGCAATCCGCCGCGCCGACGGGGTGATCGAATGAAGCGCGAAGCTGCCGGAGCTCGTCACCAGATCGCAAAGCCGCCGCAGCTGCGCAGAAAATCAGCGAACTCCTGCACGTTCGTGACCGAGAAGGGCCGTTCGCTCCATTTGCCCACGCGCCAGGTGTTGTTCTCCAGGTACGGCACTCCGACGGAATGCCGTGGGATGAAGGCGGCGTATTTGGCGCAGCGGCCGCTATCGATCTCGTTCTGGAGGGCATCTGCCAGAGCTACGCTATCCGCGCCATTGAGACCGTCACCGTCGTTGGTGTGCCAGTGCTTACACCGCGAAACGATGTCCGGTGCGATCTCCTTGCAGTAGGCCGCAAGTTGATGCCACCACGCCCAATTAGTGTCGAAACATTTTCCGCTTCGACCGTGCACGTCTACTCCCATGACTTCTCCTCCGTGTTTACAAATGGCGCTTTAGTTGTTCCGCAATTGCCGGTGTTCACGCTCCGCGCGGTAGTATTCGATGACCAACCTTTCGAGGGCCTCGAATAGTGGCTTGCCGTCAGCCTCGGCAAACTTCTCGATCTCGTTGAAGAACACGGAGCCGATTTGAACGTGCATATATTCGCCGTCGGTTCGGACGCTCACGCCTCTGTCGTGCTCGGAATCGACGATGCAGACCATGATCCTGTACAGGTGCAGCCGGCTTTGCGTCCGCTCAAGCTTGGCGAGATTTTTTTCGCCCTTCGCCTTTAGTTCGGCGACATCGAGCATGGCCTCTAGAATGAAATCGAGTGCCCTCTCGTCATCAGCGCATTGCTCCATCATGTCGCGCATTCTGGCAGGCGAGACGGTGATACGAGCATCGCAATCGTCCCTGATCCGAACCTCTGCTGCGCCATCCACCCCGTCGGTGGCTAGCACGATGAGTTTTCCTTTTTTCATCACCTTCCCCCGATTTCCGGTCGCCGGCGTCCTGGTCCAAAAAATCTGATCACTCACTGTTTGTTAGCCCTCTGCGCGTCGTTGCGACAACAGGCGCGGACGCGCACGCGACCCCGAACCAACCTTGGCAGGTGACGGTCGGGGCCGCGGCTTTATTCGCGCGAATTTTTGAAACTGAAATCTGCCAAGGTGCGCTACATGTGAGCGCGCTGCAGACCTCGGTCAATTTAGGGCCCAGGGCCCTAATTCGTTCAAGTTATGCCTGCGCCATCGGCGTTACTTGCGAGCAAACACCACCGGAGCAAATAAAGACCATTTTGAATTTTTGTTCGCGCATTTTGCAGCGGGCTCATTTTGCAAATTCCGCGTAAGTCATTGATGTTTGGTGGTGGTATTTGAACCCATTTTGTAGCCAAGCTATTGAAAAATCGAAAGGTCGTGTGGATTTGCAACCCGCTCCCGGGCGGCTTTGGGCATCAACCCAGCACTATGACCGGGGCGCGAGGTGCCAGGCAATCCATGCGGAAAGCCATAGCTCGGGTGCTGAAAAACGCATCGCGAGAACGCCTCGTCATTGCGAGCGTCAGGGAGGCAATCCAGGCTGAGATGTCGCTCTGGATTGCTTCGTCGCTGCCGCTCCTCGCAATGACGAAGACACACCGCGAGAAAGACATCCCCATGCGCAAAACGAAAACAGCAAAGCTTTCTTCGGAGCTGAAACACGCAGCGCGCTTCGAAGCGGAAAAAGCATGACGGCAAAAGCGCTATTGCGACGCGTTCGCGTTGTGGCGGAGCTACCATCTCGGCATTTGCTTGAGAAGCCGGGCCTGTCGCGGCGATCCCGGCGGCTGTCTTGGCAAAGCGGTAGCGTTCGGGTCAGTGCCGCAGCGTTTGCAGTGGCAAACGCGGCAGGAGATTCTTTCGGTGACGCTGCGCAATATCGGCGCACCCGAGCGCGCGACGCGCCAATGCATGCCGATCGACTTTTATGCAACGCGCGGCAAGCGATGATGCGCGCGGGCGAAGCGAGCGAGTACCCTGCCCTGCCCCTAATCGCGTGGGATAATCTCGCGCTCGCCGCGATGGATGATCGGATCTTTCGGAAGCGCCGTCGTGCGCCGGCGCAGCAGGCGCTGTGGCCTGCGGCGGCCAATGGCGGTGTGGCGGCGCCGCCGCCAAGTCGGCGGTGCGATCAAGAGCCGGCCTATCCGCGCGAACACTTCGTGCAGCGTGCCGTCGTCTTTCGGAAACAACAGCGGCAAGCCGAGCACACGGCCCCATACCCGCCATTCGGCGGTGATCTCGCCGACATCGGCACTGCTAAAGAGCAACAGCGACAAGGCGGTATCAGCATGTTCGAGCGTGACCGCGAACATATGCGGCGGCTTGTCGGCCTCCGCGAACAGCTTGATGGCAACACCGCGATAGGCGGCGACCGGCAGATTCACGGCCATGCGCATGCCGGCGCGCGCGCGCCGCAGCACCACGCGTTTGCGATGCAGATCGACGACGCGTAAGGCTCCGTCCGCCGTGTGATCGGCGGCGAAAAAACGCACTGGCAGTGAGAAGGGATCGAGCCGCCACGGGGACGCAATCGTGCTTGCACGATGCCCCCCGGCGCGGCTCGACCCGGCAGTGGGTCTGCCGGCTTCCATTTGACGCCCCGAGTTTCCAGGCTGTTGCCGCCTGGTTGCCGCCACCTTGCCATGGGCCCGTCGCGAACCGCTTAAGAAGCCTGGTTAAGTTCCGGTAGCACTTTGCAAATGCGCGCCATGATTGACGACTCCTTGCCAAGCGGCGTTTTGCGATTTGCCGAGCCCGCGCGCCTTGAAAGCCCCGTCTTTGCCGCACATCTTCGCTTTACGCCTTACCCGTCGCGGCGATGGCCGCATTCGCTTGTATTGCCCGGTTCACCCCCGTAAACCGATTGCCAACCACGATGACTTCGCTCCTCGATCAAACCGCGCTCCTGGATCTTGCCGAACGGCTCGTTGCCGCCGCGCGGTGCGCCGGCGCCGACGAGGCCGATGCCATCGCCGTGCGCTCAGTGTCGCTCGCGGTCGAACTGCGTGATGGCGCGGTAGAAGAATCTGAGCGTTCGGAGAGCGACGATATCGGGCTTCGCGTTCTCGTCGGCCGTAAACAGGCGGCGGTCTCGACCAACGACGTCAAGGCCGACGGACTCGACGGCTTAGCCGAGCGCGCCGTCGCCATGGCCCGCGCGGCGCCGGATGACGAATTCGCCGGGCTTGCCGACGCCAAGCTTCTGGCGCGGACATTTCCCAATCTCGATCTGCTCGATCCCGACATGCCCTCGGTCGCCGACCTCGAGGCCCGCGCGCGCCGCGCCGAACAGACGGCGCTCGCCGTGCCTGGCGTCGCCAAATCCGGCGGCGCCTCAGCGTCGGCCGGCATCGGCGGCATGGTGCTGGCGACGAGCCATGGCTTCCACGGCGCCACCATCGGCTCGCGCCATTCGGTCTCGATGTCGGCGATCGCCGGCAGCGGCACGGCAATGGAGCAGGATTACGATTATTCCTCGACGCTGCATGCCGGCGATCTCGAATCCGCCGAAGCGATCGGGCGCACTGCCGGCGAGCGCGCCGTCAGTCGCCTTAATCCGCGCAAGGTCGAGACGCGGCGCGTGCCGGTCGTGTTCGACGCGCGGATCGCCGGCTCGCTGATCGGGCACCTTGCCAGCGCCGCGAACGGCAACGCGATTGCGCGCAAGACGAGTTTCCTGCGCGACAAGCTCGGCGAGCGGATTTTTCGTCCGGGCGTGGAAGTGATCGACGATCCATTGCGCAAGCGCGGTTTACGCTCGCGGCCGTTCGATGCCGAAGGCGTCGCCACGCGGGCGATGAAACTCATCGAAGACGGCGTCCTCAAGAGCTGGCTCCTTGATTGCGCCACCGCGCGAGAGCTGCGCCTCGAAACCACCGGCCACGCGCATCGCGGCGTGTCGTCGGTGCCGTCGCCGGGACCGAGCAATCTTTATCTCGCGGCCGGCGCGGCGACGCCGGACGAGCTGATCGCCGACATCAAGGACGGTTTTTTCGTTACCGACCTGATCGGCGTCGGCGCCAACCTCGTCACCGGCGATTACAGCCGCGGCGCGGCCGGATTCTGGATCGAGAACGGCAAGCGCAGCTATCCGGTGAGCGAGGTCACGGTTGCCGGGCATTTGAGCGCGATGTTCTCAAGCTTGCAGCCGGCAAACGATCTGACTTTCCGCTACGCCACCAACGCGCCGACTTTGCGCGTCGAGGGCCTCACCGTTGCCGGCCATTGACGCCGACGCCGCGGCAGCGATCCCGGCACACGCTGCTGCGCAGCTCGCCAATGCGGTGCGGGAGGCGGGCAGCGTCGCGCTGTCGATGTTCGGAAAACCGGTGAGGTCGTGGACCAAGGGACTGTCCGCTTCGCCGGTCAGCGAAGCCGACATCGCCGTCGATGGATTGCTGCGCGAGCGCTTGGGCGCGCTCGATCACGCTTTCGCCTGGCTCTCGGAGGAAAGCGCCGACGACGGCGGGCGGCTTTCGGCACGCTACGTCTGGGTGGTCGATCCGATCGACGGCACCCGCGCTTATATCGCCGGACAACCGGATTGGGCGATCTCCGCAGCGCTCGTCGAAAGCGGCCAGCCCATCGCAGCCTGCCTCTACGCGCCGGCGCTCGACGAGTTTTTTGCTGCGCGCGCTGGGACCGGCAGCACGCTCAACGGCAAACCGATCGCGGCGACGCCCGGCGCCGAGCTGCGTGGAATTCGTGTCGCCGGTCCACAGAAATTTCTCGACCGGCTTGGCGGGGTACTGCCGCCATTGACCAGGTTGCCGCGCGGGCACTCGCTGGCGCTGCGGCTTGCGCGGGTCGCGCAGGGCGCCTGCGATGCCGCTTTTGCCGGCGGCAGTAGCCACGATTGGGACCTTGCGGCAGCCGATCTTTTGGTGCACGAAGCAGGCGGCGCGCTCACGCCCATTGCGGGCGGAACACTCGCCTATAATCGCCCCGTGCCGCGGCACGGGATGCTCGTCGCGGCCGGCCGGGCTAGGCACGCGGCGCTGGTCGAACTTCTTGGGGACGAACGTCTCGCTCTGCGATAATCGCGACCTGCGCGCGCTTGGAATTTGTGATGCCGGATCTTGAGGGGATGCATGCGGCTATGGCGCCATATCGGGCGACAGCAATGGGCTAAGGCGGCGATCGGGATTGGCGCTGCCGAATATCTGCGTTTGGTCGGCAGCACGACGCGCTTTGTTCTGGAGCCTGCCGATATTTACGAGCGGGGCGAAGCCGATATGCCGATCATCCTGGCGTTTTGGCACGGCCAGCATTTGCTGGCGCCGGTCGCCCGCAAAACCAGGCACCGCGTCAATATGTTGGTGTCGCGGCACCGCGACGGCGAAATCAATGCGATCGCGGCGTCGCGGCTCGGCGTCGGCACGATTCGCGGCTCGGGCAATCACGGCGGCGGCTTCCTGCACAAAGCCGGCGTCGCCGCGTTTCAGGCGATGCTCGATTCGCTCGCCGATGGCCATTCGATCGCGCTATCCGCCGACGTGCCCAAAGTCGCGCGCGTCGCCGGGATCGGCATCATCAAGCTTGCGCAAGCTTCGGGACGGCCGATTTATCCAAGCGCAATCGCAACGAGCCGGCGCATCGTGCTCAACAATTGGGACCGCACCACAATCAATCTGCCGTTCGGGCGCGGCGCCGGCGTTGCCGCCGAACCGCTGATCGTGCCGAGCGACGCCGACGATGCCGCACTCGAAACCACGCGGCGCCTGCTTGAGGAACGACTCAACGCGGCAACGCGGCGCGCTTACGAAATCGTCGACCGGGCTGACGGCGGAGCCTCGCGTGGCCAATAGTCAGCCGCTCGCATTGCGCCTGTACCGGCTCGGCTGCGTGCTCGGCTCGCCGCTGGCGCCGAAAGTCCTGGCGCGCCGTCTAAGCCGCGGCAAGGAACATCCCAAGCGCCTGCCGGAGCGGCTCGGCATGACGAACATCGCCCGTCCCAAAGGACCGCTGGTCTGGATCCATGGCGCGAGCGTTGGCGAAATGCTCGCAGCAGTTTCGCTGATCGAGCGATTGCGGGCACAAGATTTCGCGGTGCTGGTCACTTCGGGCACGGTGACGTCGGCGGCGCTCGCCGAACAGCGCCTGCCGGACGGTGTCGTCCACCAATTCGTTCCGCTCGATGCGCCGCGTTTCGTGCAGCGGTTTCTCAATCACTGGCGGCCCGGGCTGGCGCTGTTCGTCGAATCCGATTTGTGGCCCAATCTCATTTGCTCCTGCGCGGCGCGCAAGGTTCCGATGATCGTCATCAATGGCCGCTTGTCGGAACGCTCGTTCGGCCGATGGCGACGCGTGCCGCACCTCATCGCGGCCTTGCTCAATTGCTTCGATCTGTGTCTTACGCAGTCTCCGGCCGATGCCGAGCGCTATGCCAAGCTTGGCGCGCCGCGCGTGAGCGCTACTGGAAATCTGAAACTTGATCTGCCGCCGCTGCCGGCAGACGAAGCGGCTCTGCACCGGCTCAAGCAGATCGTCGGCAAGCGCCCCGTGGTCGTCGCCGCATCGACTCATCCCGGCGAAGAAGCAGCCGTGATCGGCGCGCACGCCCGCTTGCGCACGAAATTTCCCACGATCTTGACGATCATCGCGCCGCGCCATCCCGAGCGCGGCGAAAGCATCGCAGAAATTGCCAAGGCGGCGAAGATTTCTGTTGCTTTGCGCTCGCGCCGCGCGCAGCCGATGCCTGACATCGGCGTCTATGTTGCCGACACTTTGGGCGAGCTCGGCCTGATGTACCGGCTCGCGCCGGTGGTCTTAATGGGCGGCTCGCTGGCGCAGCATGGCGGGCAAAATCCCATCGAGGCGATCCGGCTGGGCGCTGCTGTCATCCACGGGCCGCACGTCTGGAACTTCGCCGATATTTACACCGCACTCGATGCCGTCAATGGCGCCGAACAGGTTGTCGACGAAGAATCATTGGCCGCGCGGCTCGGCGCGTGGTTCGACGATCCAGCGGCGCGTGTAGCTTCCGCCAGCGCCGCGGCGGCGGCCGTGCAAAGGCTCAGCGGCGCGCTGGAGCGGACCTGGGCGGCGCTCGATCCTTATCTCATGCAACTGCGCCTCGAAGAGAAGACGTCATGAGCGCGCTCGCAGCGCGGCACAGCGATTGATGCGCGCGCCGGCATTCTGGTGGCGGCCAGGAACGGGCGCGCCGTTGGCGCCGCTCGGCGTGATTTACGGTGCACTTGCCGCGGCGCGCATGGGCTGGCGAGGACAGCGCGCCAGCGTCCCGGTTATTTGCCTCGGCAACTTGACCGTCGGCGGCGCGGGCAAAACGCCGGCCGCGCTTGCCGTCGCGCAGCTCCTGCACGCCGCGCATGAGCGACCGTTCTTTCTGACCCGCGGTTATGGCGGAAGCCTCGCCGGCCCGATGCGCGTCAATCCGGCATACCATCGCGCCGGCGATATCGGCGACGAACCGCTGCTGTTGGCGCGGCTTGCGCCCACTATCGTGGCGCGCGACCGCGTCGCCGGCGCGAAGTTCGCCACCTTCGCCGGCGCCAGCGTGATCGTCATGGATGACGGCTTTCAAAATCCGTCGCTGGTCAAAGACCTGCCGCTTCTCTTGATCGACGGCCGTCGTGGCATCGGCAATGGCCGTGTCATTCCAGCAGGTCCGCTGCGAGTCTCGCTGGAGCCGCAGCTCGAGCTTGCCCGTGCGCTCATCGTGGTCGGCGCGCCGGACGGCACCGCTTCGGTGCTTGCGCGCGCCAAGCGGCGCGGCATGACCGTATTCCATGGCCGGCTCGAGCCGGACCGTGCAGTGATCGCAGCGATCGGCCGGCGCAAAGTGCTGGCTTTCGCCGGCATCGCCGATCCGGAGAAGTTTTTTTCAACGCTTGCATCGGCAGGCGTCGAAATCGCGCAGCGCGCCAGCTTCCCCGACCATCATCGCTACAGCGCCGCCGAAGCGGTTTCGCTTATTGCGCGGGCGAAAGCGAATAATCTGATGCTTGTCACCACCGAGAAGGATCTTGTGCGGCTGGCCGGCGAGCCGTCACTCGAAGAACTTGCGGCCCATGCTAGCGCCTTGCCGGTGCGGCTTGTGATCGACGAGCAGGATCAGTTCCGCGATTTGGTGCTTGGCACTGTTGCCGGTCGCGGCGCCAAGGCGGCATCAAGGCCATGACCTGCATTGCGCTTGCTTAACGCGACCCCATGCGCTGCAATACCGCTTCGGGACTGGCGTAGGCTTCCTGCAAATCGACACTCCAGTAGCGAAGCTCCTCAAGTGGGATCGTTACGCCCGTTGCCGCACAGCGGACGAAGGTGCCAGGCCGCACGACGCGAAAATCGCCGTCGAGATATTTGACCTCCGCTTCGCCCGGCATCGGCGAGCCACGGTCAGTGCGATTGAGCAAACCTGCCTCCGTCTCTCTATCTTTCTATGCGATCGGCATTGGACCGCTCACGCTATTTTGCGCCGTTTTGCGTGGTGGGCGCGGTCTGGCCCGCACCGAAGCTGCAACATAATCACTCGCCCACCGAGGCGAAAGCGGGGTCGAGGCTGGCCCAATTCTGCTCTTTAGGCCACCAGCTTGTGATCGTTAATGCCCTGCGCGAGCGCGCTGGCCCATGATAATTTCCCGATCCGAGGCAGATATCCGAGGCAGATATATGTGCAGGAGCTGCAAAATCATGGCTTTCCGGATGTGCGTTCTTACGGTGATTGCCGTTCTGGCGTCTTCCGGCGCAATCGCGGCGCCGGAAGCTGTCGATATTCCGGACGGCGAGCTGACCTTGCATGCGACGCTCTACCGTCCGGAAGGCCCAGGCCCGTTCCCGGCTGTCGTCGCGTTGCACGATTGCGGCGGACTGAACCAGCGGCCGAACACTGAGGCACAACTCTATTCGGAATGGGCCAAAAACCTGGTGGACCACGGCTTTGTTGTCCTGTTTCCGGATTCTTTCGGCTCCCGCGGGCTTGGTTCGCAATGCCGCGAAAGGCATCGCACGATCCACGCGTCGCGTGAGCGCGTCACCGACGCGATCGCGGCGCGGCATTGGCTTCAGCAACAGAGCTATGTGCGCGGCGATCGCGTATCGCTGCTGGGCTGGGCGAATGGCGCAGTTGCGGCGTTGTGGACAACACGGCTGACCAAAGCGCCGCGGCCCGATGCGGCCGATTTCCGCTCGGTGGTCGCGTTCTACCCAAGCTGCCAGCGTCTTCTCGAAACCGCCTGGAGCACGCGGGTGCCGACGCTTGTTCTCATCGGCAGCTCGGACGATTGGACGCTGGCCACGGCCTGCCAGCAGATGGTCACCGGCGCCCACGGCCGCAGCGCGCGCGTGCAGATCATCGTCTATCCCGGTGCACATCACGAATTCGATCGCGCCAATTCGCCGATCAGGCTGCGCACCGGTCTCGTCAATACCGCCGATCCGTCCGGCGCGGCACATGGCGGGACCAATGCGTCGGCGCGCAATGACGCTTTCAGGCGCGTTCCGCAATGGCTGGCGCGTTAGCGTGAGATAACAAAAAGCGCCGCGCCGAGAGCGATCGGCGCGGCTAATGGATCGCTGCGATCAGCTGCGACTTACCACCAGCGGCAGTGCACGTGCCCCCACCGTCCACGCCAGCAATGACGGTGGCGATGCCAATATCGGTGATGCCAGTGGCGGTGATGCCAATAGCCGTGGTGCCAGTACACTGGCGTCAGATTGCCTTCATCGGCAGCCGCGATGCCACCCGGGGGCGCGATCGGCACAGCTTGCGACGTCCCGGAGACGGCCACCATCAGCAACCCTGCCGCCGCCATCGCAACAACAGTGCGTGTCATTCCATTCTCCTTATCGTTTTCCTCCAGCGCGAACCTCGGCGAGCACATAACCCGCAGACATGACGGCAGTTCCACGGCGCCGGCAATTTGTAAACATGAACAGGCAGTCAGAATTGTTTTTGATTCGCCGACAACGTTGGCGAACCAATCTTCATGGTCGGGCGACTGAAGTTACGGCGCCGCTGTTTGAAAATTTAAAACAGGTCGCCTTGGCCAGGATCAGTCGTACGGCGACGCGCTTTGCCGGAGGGACTGGGCGATCGCTCAACCGCCGGGCCGCTTTCGGCGCGCGCCGGTATGCGACCGTCGGAAAATTCGATATCGAGCGGCATGCCGGCGGTGACGGTCCTTGCGCTGCGCAACGGTTGGCCCTCGGCACCTCGCACTAAAGCAAAACCGCGAGCCAGCACGCCGCGATAGGAGAATGCAGCAAGCAGTTCGCCACTGCGCTCGGCGCGCGACTGCTGCACCGCAATGCACTGGCGGACTGCGCGTCGCGCACGATCGCCAAACGCCACCACGCGTTCGCGCTCTTGGCCGAGACGCGTGCGATGCATCGCGATATTGGCGGCGACGCTGGCCCGAAAGCGCGACGACAAGCCGAGGTAACGCTCCCGCCGCCGCTCGACATTATTGCCCAGCAGCCGGCTACTCAGCCGTCCGGCGACCCGCGACAGTCTGACATGATGAGCATGCGCATTGGTCCGTAGTGCGCGATTAAGGCCTGCCGCAGCGTGATCGAGCCGCTGCCGAGACACCGCGAACAGGTCCTCAGCCTTGGGCAAGGCGCGGGCGGCCGAGCGCAGCTCGGCGCGCCGGGACTCCTGATTGCGCCGCCAGCAGGCCAGTGCGCGGCGCGCGAGGGATTGGATATCGAGCAAAAGCTCGCTGCGGACCGGCACGGCCATTTCCGCCGCCGCTGTCGGCGTCGGCGCACGTCGATCGGCGGCAAAATCGATCAACGTCACGTCCGTTTCGTGTCCGACCGCGGAGATCAGCGGAATGAGGCTCGCTGCCGCCGCGCGCACCACGATCTCTTCATTGAATGACCAGAGATCTTCGAGCGAACCGCCGCCGCGCGCAACGATAATCAGGTCAGGCCGTGGCGGCAGGATTTGCGTCTCGCGCTCTGGCAAGGCGTTGAACCCCTCGATCGCGGCAGCCACCTCCAGTGCCGAGCCCTCACCCTGCACCTTGACCGGCCAAAGCAGGACGCGGCGCGGAAAACGGTCAGCCAGGCGATGCAATATATCGCGGATCACAGCGCCGCTCGGCGAGGTGACCACCCCGATGATCCCAGGCAGAAACGGCAGGAGCTGCTTTCTCGCCTCGTCGAACAAGCCTTCGGCGGCGAGCTTGCGCTTCCGTTCTTCAAGCAGCGCCATCAATGCGCCGATGCCGGCTGGCTCCAGCGCGTCGACGATAATCTGGTATTGCGAGCGGCCCGGATAAGTCGTTAGCCGTCCAGTGACGACGACCTCAAGTCCGGCTTCGAGCTTAAGCGGAATGCGCACTGCCGTGCTGCGCCAGATCACGCCAGCGATACAGGCGCGGTCGTCCTTGAGATCGAAGTAAACATGCCCGTTGCCGTGGTAGCTGACTTTGCCAAGTTCGCCACGCACGCGCACATAGCCATAGGCGTCTTCAATGGTGCGCTTGAGCGCTGCCGAAAGCTCGGAAACCGTCAGTTCGGTCAGGTTCAGGCGCGGTTCGTTCATCACGGGCGGCGACAATACGAGGTTGACGAACAGGTAAACTCCATGGCGATTAGTGCGATCCGTTGCGTGGTTGGGTCAAGCCCCATCGGGGTCTGCCAGCGAACTGATCGATGAACATTCTAATATTGGGCTCGGGCGGGCGCGAACACGCTTTGGCCTGGAAAATCGCGGCAAGCCCGTTGACCGAGCGGCTTTACTGCGCGCCGGGCAATGCCGGAATCGCGCGGGAGGCCGAGTGCGTCGCATTGGATCTGGCCGATCATGCCGCGGTCACCGCTTTTTGCCGCGCCCACGGCATTGAATTCGTCGTTGTCGGCCCCGAGGCACCGCTCTGCGCCGGCATTGTCGACGATCTCGAAACTGCCGGCATCAAAGCCTTCGGCCCGAGCCGCGCCGCCGCCCGCCTCGAAGGCTCGAAGGGCTTCACCAAGGAGCTCTGCCGCGCCAATGCCATCCCAACCGCGGACTTTGCGCACTTTCAAGATGCCGCTGCCGCCAAGTCCTATATCCGAGCGCGCGGCACGCCGATCGTCGTCAAAGCCGACGGGCTCGCCGCCGGCAAAGGCGTGATCGTGGCGCAAAGCGTGGCGGAAGCCGAGGCGGCACTCGAGATGATGTTCGGCGGCGGACTGGGCGATGCCGGCGGTGAAGTCGTCGTCGAAGACTTCCTCGAGGGTGAGGAGGCATCCTTCTTTGCCTTATGCGACGGCGAGACAGCGATTCCGCTCGCCACCGCCCAGGATCACAAGCGCGCCTTCGATGGCGATAAAGGGCCCAACACCGGCGGCATGGGCGCCTATTCGCCAGCAGGCAATATCGATGCGGCGATGAGCGGCCGGATCATGAGGGAAATCATCGCGCCGACGATGCAGGCGATGAACGCAATGGGTGCTCCATATAAAGGAGTGCTCTATGCGGGGTTGATGATCACGGGGGATGGGCCGAAGCTGATCGAATACAATGCCCGCTTCGGCGACCCAGAAACCCAAGTGCTGATGCTGCGGCTGATGTCGGATCTGGTGCCGGCGGTGGTGGCAAGTCGCGACGGCATGTTGAAAGCCTTCGATCTGCGCTGGTATGCGCAGCCGGCTTTGACCGTGGTCATGGCGGCGCAGGGTTATCCCGGCAATTATGCGCGCGGCACTGTGATCGGGAGCCTTGACGAGGCAGCGGCGGTCGAGGGCGTGGAGATCTTCCACGCCGGGACGAAAGCCGAGGCTGGGCACATTCTTGCTAATGGCGGTCGCGTGCTCAACGTTTCGGCGACGGGAAAAACCGTGCGCGAGGCGCAAACGCGCGCCTATCGAGCGATCTCACACATTCGCTGGCCGGAAGGTTTTTACCGGCACGACATCGGTTGGCGCGAGGTGGAGCGGGAAAATACGTCTGCTTCGAAGGCGGACTGATCATGACCGATCTCGCCGATCTCTATCCCGGCTACGAATCACGATGGATCGAAACCTCGGGCGGACGGATTTTCGCGCGCGTCAGCGATTCTGGCCGAGCTCCGCTCCTACTCCTTCATGGCCATCCGCAGAGCAACGTGATGTGGCACCGACTTGCGCCGGCGCTTGGCGAACATTTCACGCTCGTGATCGCCGATCTGCCGGGTTATGGCTGGTCGGCAACGCCGCGGTCGCAAGCCGACCATGCGCCATACACCAAGCGCGCCATGGCGCAGGCCATGGTGGAAGCGATGGAGGCGATCGGTTTTGTGCACTTCCGCCTTGCCGGACACGACCGCGGCGGCCGCGTCGGCTACCGGCTCGCGCTCGATCATCCCGGCCGACTCGAGCAGCTTGCAGTGCTCGATATAGTCACGACGTGGGACATGTGGCACCGCATCGACGCCCGCTTGGCGATGCGTGCCTGGCACTGGACATTTTTGGCGCTGCCCGAGCCGTTTCCTGAAACTCTGATCGCCAAAGACCCAAATTTTTTCTTCAATTCGCGCGCGGCCGCGGGAGCCAGAGGACAAAGTGTCGATATTTTCGACCCACGCGCCTTGGCGCATTATCATGCCGCCTATAACGATCCGAACCGCATCCATGCCATGTGCGAGGACTATCGCGCCGGCCGTGCGACGGACCTGCAACACGACGAAATCGATCGGGCGGCGGCAAAGAAGATCGGCTGCCCGGTTCTCGCGCTGTGGGGCTCGCATGGACTCCCCGCCGATGCCGGGCTTGATACGCTCGCCTGCTGGCGCGATTGGACATCCGATCTGCGCGGCACGGTGATCGAAAGCGGCCATTACGTGCCGGAAGAAAATCCACAGGCGACTGCGTGCGCCTTGCTGGGCTTCTTCAGTGCCGGCACATGATTGGTAGTGAACGTCAGAGCGCGTTTTCCGGCACCCGCGAAGTGGCCGAGCGGCTGCGGTTCGATGTAGCGCGGCTGGAAACCTATCTGACTGAGCAGCTTCCCGGCTTCGCCGGTCCGATCGTCGTCAGTCAGTTCAAGGGCGGCCAGTCCAATCCGACTTATCTGATCGAAACGCCGCTGCGGCGCTATGTGCTGCGGCGAAAGCCGCCGGGAAAACTTCTGCCGTCCGCGCATGCCGTTGACCGCGAACACCGCGTCATCAGCGCGCTCCACAAACAGGGCTTTCCGGTTGCCGAACCGCTTGTCTACTGCGCCGATGAGAGCATTGTCGGCACCGCGTTTTTCGTCATGGCCTTCGTCGCCGGCCGCGTGTTCTGGGAGCCGCATATGCCGGAATCCTTTCCGGCGGAACGCAAGCAAGTCTATGACGGCATGAATGAGACGTTGGCGCGGTTGCATTCCTTCGAGCCGGCGGCAATCGGGCTTGGCGATTACGGCCGCGGGGAAAATTATGTGGCGCGGCAGGTCGCGCGCTGGTCGAAACAGTATCGTGCTTCAGAGACCGAGCCGATCGAGGACATGGAGCGCCTGATCGCCTGGCTGCCGGCGCATCTGCCCCCCGAGCAGCCGCCGCGCGTCGTCCATGGCGATTACCGGCTCGACAATATGATCGTTGCGACCGGCTCCGCCGCAATTCTCGCGGTGCTCGATTGGGAGCTATCGACGCTCGGCGACCCGCTCGCCGATTTCACCTATCACTTGATGCAGTGGCACATGCCGCACTCGGACGCCGGCACCGGTTCGTTGATCGGCTTCGACCTCGCGGCGCTCGGGATTCCATCGCTTGACGAGTATATCGGCCTGTATGCGGAGCGGACCGGTCTCGATCCGCGGCCGCATTTGCCGGTCTATTTTTCCTATAACTTTTTCCGGCTAGCGGCGATCATGCAAGGCATTGCCGGGCGCGTGCGCGACGGCACCGCGACCAGCGCCTACGCCGCGAGCAAGGCAGCGCTGGTGCGGCCGCTTGCCGCCACAGCCTTTGAATTTGCCCGTCAGGCTGGCGCATGAAGACCTTTGCGCTCGCGCTCGGCAGTGGTGGCGCGCGCGGCCTTGCCCATATCGCAGTCATCGAGGCGCTCGATGAGTTGGGCGTAAAACCCACAGCGATCGCCGGCGCCTCGCTTGGCGCGCTCATTGCGGCAGCCTACGCGGCCGGCATGCGCGGCAAAGACATCCGCCATCACGTCATCCGGTTCGCGCATGACCGGCGCGAAACCATGCGCCGACTCGTCCAGGCGCGCGCCGGCAGGCTCGCAGACCTCTTCTCCGGTGCGGTCAGCCAGGTGACGCAGATGGACGCCGAAAAGTTCTGTGCGCATTTTCTGCCCGACGCCATTCCGGTTGAGTTTGCCGCCCTCGCTATTCCGCTGACCGTGATTACGACCGATCTGCATCGCCGGGCCGAATTGCCGATCGCTTCAGGACCCTTGCGGCCGGCGCTCGCGGCGTCGATCGCTTTCCCTGGCCTGTTCCGACCGGTAATGCTGGGTGAGCGCATTCTGGTCGATGGGGGCGCCACCAACCCCCTGCCCTTCGATCAACTAGCCGGCCGCGCGGATATTATCGTGGCGGTCGACGTATTCGGCCTTCCGGCGGCGGATCGCACCGATTTGCCCGGTGCATGGGAAAGCGTCTTCACCACGCTGTTGATCATGGGGTCGACGATCGTTGCCGCCAAGCACAAGCAGGCGGCGCCCGATCTCGTCATTCGCCCCAATGTCGCGATCTTCCGTATGCTCGACTTTTATCAGGCGAGCGCCATCATTCGCACCGCCGAGCTGGTGAAGCCCGAAATACGCGACAAGCTACGCGCTTTGCTTGGCGTGTGAGACACCAGACAAGCAACAGGCCTAGCGCCGGTCCTTGAAAAATTTCTTGAGCAGGTCGCCGGCGGCCGCTTCGGCCATTCCGCCGTAGACTTCCGGCCGATGATGGCAGCTTGACGAAGCGAAGAATTTCACCCCGTTCTCGACGGCGCCGCCCTTGGGATCGCAGGCGCCATAATACAGCCGGCGAATGCGGGCAAATGACAGCGCGCCGGCGCACATCACGCAGGGCTCGAGCGTGACATAGAGATCGCAATCGTCGAGCCGCTCGGAGCCGAGCGCGCGTGCCGTCTGCCGAATGGCGATCATTTCGGCATGGGCGGTCGGATCTCGATCGATGATCGTCCGGTTGCCGGCGCGCGCGATCACCTCGCCGTCACGCACCAGGACACAGCCGACCGGAACCTCGCCGCGCTCGCCGGCGGCGCGCGCTTCCGCAAGCGCCATTTCCATAAAAGAGGGCATTGCCAGGTTATTCCGCCGATCCTCAGCTTCGGTTATCACGGTGTATAAACACGGGCAGCCCGGCACAAGTTCTTAGAATTCCGACGATAGCAAAAGCGGCCGCGCGACAGGAATCCTCGACGCAAAATGAATGAGCAACCCAAATCAGGCGAGCGGATTGCCAAGGCGATCGCCCGCGCCGGGCTTGCTTCGCGCCGCGAAGCGGAGGACTGGATCGTGGCCGGCCGGGTCGCCGTCAACGGCAGGGTCATCCATTCGCCGGCACTGGACGTGACTGTGGCGGATCGCATTACAGTCGACGGCGAACCGCTGCCGGCGCGCGAGCGCACGCGGCTGTTCCTCTATCATAAGCCACGCGGGCTGATGACGACCCATGCCGATCCGCAAGGCCGCCCCACGATCTTTGCGAAACTGCCGCGCGATCTACCTCGCCTGATCAGCGTCGGCCGGCTCGATTTCAACACCGAGGGACTGCTGCTTCTTACGAACGACGGCACTTTGGCGCGCCTCCTCGAATTGCCGTCGACCGGCTGGTTGCGCCGCTACCGCGTGCGAGCACACGGCGCAATTACGCAGGACGAGCTCGACAGCTTGCGTCATGGCATGACCATCGAGGGTATCCATTATGGGCCGATCGAAGCCGCGCTCGATCGCGTTCAGGGCTCCAATGTGTGGCTGACACTCGGCATTCGGGAGGGCAAGAACCGCGAAGTACGCAACGTGCTCGGTCATTTCGGGCTCACCGTGACACGGCTCATTCGCCTCTCATTCGGCCCCTTCCAGCTCCGGGAGCTCGCCGAAGGCGCGATCGAAGAAGTACCGACCCGCGTGCTGCGCGACCAACTCGGAGAAAAACTGGTGCGGCTTTCAGGCGCCGATTTCTCAGCTCCGCGTGCGAGCGGGCATGCTAAGCCGCCGCCAAGCGAGAGGGAGCCTCGCGCACCGCACGAGCCGAATAAACGAGGCAAAAATCCCGCCTCGCCCGATCATGCTTGGCGCGCGCACGAGGACGACCGTCCGGCCAAGAAACTCCGCCGCCGATTCCACGGCGTGCACGGCGATGAAATAAAGACACGGCGGTTGCGGCCGCAGGAATCGCCGCGCGCGGAAGTGCTGACCGATCGCAAGGGACGGCAGGTTGCGGTCGAGCGCTATCCTGCGGCACCGCGCGAAGAAGCCAAGCCCGTTCACCACGGACTGCGCAGCAAAGGCGATCGCCGCAAAGCGGATCGCAGCAAAGCCTTAGGTCGTCACCGCCGTCCGGAACAGCGGCGGCGAGGCAGGAACTGATGCGTATCGTCGGCGGACGGCTGCGGGGGCGCCCGCTCGGCGGTCCGAAATCCTCAGCGATCCGTCCGACCGCCGATCGCTTGCGAGAGTCCCTGTTCAACATTCTCGTGCACGCTCATGGCGACCCAATTACCGGCGCTCGCGTGCTCGACCTGTTTGCCGGGACGGGAGCGCTCGGCATTGAGGCGCTGTCGCGCGGGGCGGCCTTCGCGCTGTTCATCGATGACGGCGCGGATGCGCGCGCGCTTATTCGCGAAAATATCGCCGCGCTCGGTCTGGGCGGCGTGACCCGCATCTTCCGGCGCGATGCGACGAGACTGGGCGCCGTTCATCCGGTGGAGCCTTTCTCGCTCGCCTTTCTCGATCCGCCCTATGGACAAGGTCTGGCGGAAAAAGCGCTGGTTTCGGCACGCGACGGCGGCTGGCTCAAAACAGACGCGCTAATCGTGGTCGAAGAGGCGGTCAAGGCCGCGTTTGCGCCGCCGGGCGGATTTTTACAGCTTGAACTGCGCGCCTATGACGATACCGAATTCGTCTTCTGTCGCTTGGGCCCCGGCTGAGTTGATCCCGGCCTTAGCGACGCCCAAATAACCGCTCGATGTGGGTGAGCTTTAATTCGACATAGGTCGGTCGGCCATGATTGCACTGGCCGGAATTGGGCGTGCGCTCCATTTCACGAAGGAGTGCGTTCATTTCGTCGGGTTTCAACCGACGTCCGGCGCGAACCGAGCCGTGACAAGCCATCGACGAGGCGACCTGCATCAACCGGCGTTCAAGCGGCAGTGCCTCGTCCCACTCATCCATATGCTCGGCCAAATCGCGGATTAGCCCCGCGCCGTCGATCTCGCCGAGGAGCGCCGGCGTCTCGCGCAAGGCCACGGCGCCGGGGCCGAAGGCTTCGATCACCAAACCATAGCTCGAAAGCTCATCGGCGCGGGCCACGAGCTGTTCGACGCCGGCTTCGTCGAGCTCGATGATTTCCGGAATAAGCAGGATTTGTCGCGCCACGCCTTTTCTGGCGATCGCGTCTTTGAGGCGTTCGTAGACGATGCGCTCGTGAGCGGCATGCTGATCGATGACCACAAGCCCATCACGGGTTTGCGCCACAATGTAAGTGTCGTGGATCTGCGCCCGCGCGGCGCCGAGTGGATGATCGATCTGCTCGCCATCCCCGGTTGGGTCGCGCGAGCGCTCGGCAGCACCGTCGAACTCGTTACGAAGATCCGCGGCTGGCGCGCCCACCTCGAACTGCGCTTGCGCTGGCTCGGCGAGGCCGCCGCGCATTGGCGCAAAAGCCGCGCCAATCTGGCGCATCGCCAAACGCGAGCGCCGCGACGAGCTCCGGAACGCCGCAATGGTCGCGGCGCCCCTAGTCGTCGCTGCGCGTGTGGCGTCGCGCGCCAACGCCGTTTTGAGCGCATGCACGATCAGCGCACGGACTAGCCCGGCATTGCGGAAGCGCACTTCGGCTTTGGCGGGATGCACGTTGACGTCGACCTCGGTCGCCGGCAGCGAGACGAACAGCGCCACCAGGGGATGGCGGTCGCGCGGCAGATAATCGGCATAAGCAGCACGCACTGCGCCGACCAGGAGCTTGTCGCGGACCGGCCGATCCTTGACAAAAAGATATTGCCCCAGTGAGTTGGCGCGCGTGAGCGTCGGCAACGCGGCGAAGCCTTCGATTCTGACCTCCTCGCGCTCTGCGGCGATGGCGACCGCGTTGGCGCGGAAGTCGGCGCCCAGCACATCACCCAGGCGCGCCAGGCGGCCTGCGGCGCCCGGCAACGTCGCGGCACAATGCAGCGGGGAGCGCTCTTCGCCCGCCAGCGTGAACGCCACATCCGGCCGGCTCATCGCTAGCCGGCGCACCACTTCGCGCACTGCTTCAGCTTCACTCCGATCGCTTTTGAGGAACTTCAGCCGCGCCGGCGTTGCATAAAAGAGGTCGCGCACTTCCACGCGCGTGCCTTGGCCAAGCGCGGCCGGCTTGAGTTCGGATTTGACGCCGGCGTCGACTTCGATCGCCCAGGCATGCGGCTCGCTCGCATGCCGCGTCGTGATTGCAAGACGCGCCGCCGCGCCGATCGACGGCAAGGCTTCGCCGCGGAAGCCGAGCGTGCGGATCGAGACAAGATCGTCGTCGGCAAGTTTCGACGTGGCATGCCGCTCAACTGCCAGCGCCAGATCAGCACGCGTCATGCCCTCGCCATCGTCGGTGACACGGATCAGGCGGCGGCCGCCGCCATCGGTGACGATTTCGATACGATGTGCGCCGGCGTCGAGCGCATTTTCCACAAGTTCCTTGACGACGCTCGCCGGCCGCTCGGCGACCTCGCCAGCGGCGATGCGATTGACGACGGCTTCACTGAGTTGGCGAACGGGCATGATCGGCGGTTTAACTGGCGATTTAAGTGGCGACTTTTGGTAGCGACCCTCGGTGGCGACTCTCGGTGACGATTCTCGGCCCACGGTAGCCCGGATTGCCCATTCCGCCTATGCTGCAATGAGGAGTGTGGAATGAGCCGGTATCTTCCTGGGGCGATCCTCACCGTTTGCGGCATCCTAGTCTACGTCATTGGCTGCCTATTGTTTCTGGCGCATCGCCGGCAGCGCAACCGCGCCGCCACGAACAAATCGCTGTTCGCTTACGCAATCGCGATGATGGTGCTCGGAATGGTCGCCTTGGGCGCCGGCCTGTTTGCGCTTGAGGTCGCCCAGTATCACGCGTTGAACGGCTGACAGCGCCGGTTCAGTTTTCAATCAAACGACGGCTTTGCTTGCCGTAGCCGCTTTATTCCGGCGCGGCGCTTCTTGCTTTCGATGCGGCGCTCGCGCGACGCCCCGCTAGGCTTGGTCGGCCGCCGCTTACGCGGCGGATGCGCGGCGCGGCGGATAAGATCCAACAGGCGCCCGAGCGCATCTTCGCGATTGCGCGCCTGGGCGCGGTGGCGTTGCGCGGTGATGATGATCACGCCCTCGCGGGTCAATCGCGAACCGGCAAGGTGTTCGAGCCGCGAGCGCACCTCCGGCGGCAAGGATGGCGAGTGGCGGGCGTCGAAGCGCAACTGCACCGCGCTCGCGACCTTATTGACATTCTGCCCGCCGGGTCCCGAGGCGCGAATAAAGGATTCTACGATCTCGCGTTCGTCGAGGGCGATGTTTGCGGTCACCGGAACCATGGCCAAAGTCCCAGGCAAGTCCTAGCGCGGATTGAACGCGAGCGAAATCGGCGTGAATATGATGAAGAATATGGCCCTTGAGCCCGCGGGGCGGATTTGGAAGGCCAACAGCCCCGACGAGGAGAAACCGTTATGACCATTGTACGCCGCACATTCATTGCCGCGCTCGGCGCGGCCCCCGTTCTGCCATTGTTGGCGCAGCGCGCGTTTGCCGCCTTTCCGGAGCGGCCGATCCATCTGATCGTGCCTTTCGCCGCCGGCGGCAATGCCGACATCGTCGGACGCATAACGGGCGATCTGATCAGCAAGGCGCTCAGCCAGCCAGTGGTAGTCGAGAACCGCGGCGGCGGCGGCGGGAGCATCGGCGCCGAATTTGTCGCGCATGCGACACCGGACGGCTACACGTTGCTCGTCGGATCGAACGGACCGCTCACGGTAGATCTGTTCGTCCATGCCAATCTTGGCTATGACCCGCTGAAGGATTTCGTCGCGATCGCCCTCACAAGCTACGTGCCGCACGCGCTCATCTTGAGCAACAAAGTGCAAGCCAAGACCATGACCGACCTTATCGCGGCGTCAAAGACCAATCCTGTTACCGTCGCCACCAGCGGGATCGGCAGCGCCACGCACATGACACTGGAGCGCCTGAAAGCCGCGACCGGCGCCAATCTCACTCATGTGCCCTATCGCGGCGGCGGCGCGCTGATGCCGGACTTGATCAGCGGAACCATTGACGGCGCGATGACCGAATTCTCGACCGCGCTACCGATGCACAACGCCAATCAGGCGCACATCATCGCTATCGCCGCGGCCCATCGCTCCAAACTCGCGCCGGATATTCCGACGTTCGACGAGAGCGGAGTGAAGGGCTTCATCGCGCAAAGCTATATCGGCGTCGTCGCGCCGGTGAAAACCCCGGCCGAGGCTGTCGACAAATTACAGCAGGCGATCGCTGCGGGCTTAAGCCCAGGCAGTCCGGCGGCGGAGCGGCTGGTCAGCCTCGGTTCGGAAGTTGCGTCGGCCGAGCAGATGACTTCGAAGGGTTTCGCCGACTTCATCCGCGCCGATTACGAGAGCATGCGCGATGCCGCCAAGCTCGCCGGGATCACGCCGCAATAAAGGCTGCAGATGCGCTCTCGCGCCGCTCTGGCCTAATTCGCCGTGCTCGAGACAAAACCACGCGGCTTGCCGACGACCGTGACCAAGAGGCCCTTGTCAAGCAACCGCTTGGCGACCCGGCGTGCGTCTTCGAGTGTTACCGCATCGATCATGGCCGCACGCTGCGTAAAATAGTCGGTGCCGAGCCCGTCGAGCTGCAATTGCACCAACAACGCGGCAATCTTGGACGAACTGTCGAGATTAAGCACAAACGCGCTGTTGAGATATTTCTTCGCTTCGATCAACTCGCCGGCAGTCGGACCGGTCTCGGCAAAGCGCCCAATTTCCTTCTCGATGAGCTCGACCGTCTCGCCGGCGCGGTCCGCACGCGTCGCGGTGCCACCAAACATCACGGCGGCATGGTCGAGCCAGACCAGATTGTCGGAGACCGAATAAGCGAGCCCGCGTTTCTCGCGAACTTCGTGATAAAGCCGCGAGGCCGACGAACCGCCGCCGAGAATGTGATTGATCAGGTAGGCAGCCATAAAATCCGGATCCTGGCGCGAGATTCCGGGACCGCCGAAATCGACAACGGTCTGCGGCACGTCGAGGCTTACTTCAATGCGCCGTCCGAGCCCGCGCGGTGTCGCATTCGAAATTGCCACGAGGTCCGGCTTTGCAGGCAGCGCGCCGAAGGTGCGGTCCAGTAAAATCTTCAATGTGTCCGCATCGATGTCGCCGACTACGGCGATCGTAAGCTTCTCTCTGGCGAGTACCCGCTGCGCATAGGATTTAAGGTCGGCGACAGAAATGCTCGACACCGTGTCCGGGGTTCCGTTCACGGGGCGGCCATAAGGGTGGCCTTCGAAGGCCGTTTCCCACCAGCGGCGGCTTGCGATATCGCCGGGGCTCGTTGTCTCGCGCCGCAGGGACGACAGCACCTGGGCGCGGCTGATCTCGACCTCCTTGGCATCAAATCGCGGCACGGTCATAGCCAGGCGCAACAGGTCGAACGCCTCGTCGCGGTTTTCGACCATGGTGCGCATGGTGCCGCGTAGCGTGTCGCGCTGCGCGGAAAAACTGAGTTGAATCGCTTTGCGTTCGAGTCGATCGGAAAACGATTTCGAATCGAGCTCACCGGCGCCAGCATCAAGCAGCGCGGCCACCAACGTCGCCGTGCCGGACTTGCCCGGCGCGTCCTGTGCGGCGCCGCCACGGAAAGCGAATTCCATCGCAATAAGCGGGACCGCAGGCTCATTGACGAGCCAGGCTTCGATACCGCCAGGGCTTACCACGCGCTCGATCGTGGTTGCCCAGGCCGATGCGGCAAATAGAAAGGCGGCGGCCACCAGCGCAAGCGCAACGCCGAAAGCGGAGAAGCCGGACCTGAGCCTGGCGCGTGGGAACGAGATCACGATCGTTTCTCCTCGGACTGGAGGCTTTTGACGAGATAGCCGGTCACGGAACGGCGAGGATCGAGCCAAGTACGGGCGGCATGTTGCACGGATTCAACGGTCACGGCGCGAATGCGGTTCGGCCAGTCGCGCACGCTTTCAACCGTCTGTCCGGTTGCGAGCGCCGAACCATACCACCGGGCCAATGTCGCCTGATTGTCCTCGGCATAGACAGCCTCGGCGATCAGCCGGGTCTTGGCACGCTCAAGCTCATCGGCGGTGATTCCTTGCGTGACGACCTCACCCACGACCGTGTCGATTGCCGTTTCGAGCTGTTGCAGCGACACACCCGGCTTAGGCGAGCCGAACATTGCGAACTTCGAGTAATCGAGCGCAGTACCCGAATAGTTCGCACCGGCATTGAGCGCAATTCCCTGGTCGATGACGAGCCTGCGGTAAAGCCGGGAGTTCTCGCCACTGCCCAACACATGCGCGAGCACCTCAATAGCTTCGCTTTCGCCTGCCTTTGCGGATGTTTCCGACGGCACCAGGTAATCGCGATTAAGAATTGGCTGCTCGACGCGAAAATCGGCGAGCGTCACGGTGCGCGGCGCTTCTTGTGCGGGTTCCATCGGCCGCCGCCGCGGAGTGTAGTCGGCGCGATTGGCAACTTTGCCATAGGTCGCCTCGGCATCGGCTTTGACCTCATCGGGCGTGACGTCGCCCGCGATCACGACGATCGCATTGTTAGGACTGTAGAAGCGCCGATAGAATGCCAGCGCATCCTCGCGATTGAGCTGTTCGATCTCCGGCCGCCAGCCGATGACCGGCCGGCTATAGGGATGATTGAGGTAGAGCGCGGCGTCCATTTGCTCCGAAAGCCGCGCCGCCGGATTGTTTGCGATCCGCATATTTTGTTCTTCCAGCACGACATTGAGTTCGGGCCGAACCACGTCGTCCGTGAGCACCAAGCCGGTGATGCGGTCGGCCTCCAGCGCCATCATTTCCTTGAGATGGCTGCGCGGGACGCGCTGATAAAAACCGGTATAGTCGCTCGCGGTGAATGCGTTTTCTTGACCGCCGATTTCCGCGACGTGGCGCGAGAATGCATCGCCGGGATTTTTCTCGGTGCCCTTGAACATCAGATGTTCGAGGAAATGCGCCAGCCCGGATTTGCCAGGCGTCTCGTCGGCCGAGCCGACCTTGTACCAGATCATGTGCGTCACCACCGGTGCGCGATGATCGGATACAACGACGACTTCCAGACCATTCGCCAAGGTGAAATGGCTGAACTCGGCGCCGGCATGGGCGCGGCCTGCCCACGCGCTCCAAAGCGCGACGATAAGCAACAAGATTTTGGCTATCTTCATCTCCGCCTGGCAGGAGTTCGTCCGGTGCGCCGCCTGTCTGTCCCGGCAGACTTACAGCACCACACTTATCGCTGTATCTCCATGCGCTCGCCGAGCGTTTGCGGCTTGTAGGCTTTTTTCTCCGGCGCAATGCCATAGGGCTGATCGGGCGATGGCGTTTGGTAGCCCGGTGGCGGATCGGTCAGGCTGACCCGCGGCGGCTCTCCGGTAAACGTGCCGTATTCCTCTTTTTTGAACCAATCGAAATTGAAGCCGGTTTTTTTCGACTCAATCGCCCCGCCGCTGCTGCCGCTGGATTTCGAGCTCGCGGCGCTGCCCTTCGGAATCAATTCATCCGGTCGCAGCGGCCGGCCCTCTTCGGTGACCCGGTCATAGCCGAGGGGCACAACCTTCTCTTTTGCGGCGGCTTGGCGCTTGGTGACATCCGGATCCTTCGGCCAATTCGCTGGCGGTCGATCGCCTGCCACTGGCGCGGGCAGGCTGCGGCTCGGCGGCACCACCAGCGGCGAACGCTCGCTGTAATTGATTTCGTATTCGGGATGATCGGGATCGGGCAAGCCGATGGCACGCCACACCTTTGTGCTAAACGATTCGCCGGACGGGTCGTCATAGTCGCCGGCGCGCGCCGCAGAGCCGTATGCGCAGGCGGTCGCTAAACCCAGCGCAATCCCGAGCCCAATCCGCAGCGCAGAGATTCGGCCGAAAGTGCCGAGACCACGGCCGGTCACGGCGCGGCCAACGATTCGAAGCAGCGGCATACCCTCACCCCAAGCTCGCCCCACCAAGGACCCCTCTGAAGCACCCGGCCGATCTGCCCGGCACGACTCAGAAAATCCGAATAAGTCAAGCCCGACAGACGGTTACTTAGCAGCTCTTATTATACGCGATCAGGGCGCTTTTGCGGCACCAGCCACAGCGATTCATATAACAGCACTACCACCCCCGCAACTATCGCAACATCGGCAAGATTGAACACATACCAGCGGAATTCGAAGCTTTCGGTCTCGATGTGGAACAGCAAAAAATCCATCACTCCCGGCCAATGGAGGCGGTCAATCGCATTGCCAACGGCACCGCCGATGATCAACCCGAGCGAGGCCGCGGTAAGCCGTGAAGTCGCCCGTGCCAGCCAGACCCAGAGAAACACAACGGCCGCGGCTTTGAACGCGAACAAAGCCCACTCGCCGATCGGCCCTTGTTGCGCAAACAGCCCGTAGCTGATCCCGGTATTCCAGGTCAGCACCAGATCGACAAAACGTGTCAAGGCGAAGTGGCCGCGGCGCTCGATATCAAAGGCAAAAAGCAGCCAAAACTTCGATGCCTGATCGACCAGACAGGTGAGCGCCGCAAAAGCCAAGCCGAGCGCGCTCAATCGGCCCCATAGATAAGCCGCCGCCGGGCGAGAGCCTGCCGCATCGGTCAATGTCGCCCCCTACTCGGCGGCCTTGCGCATTGCTTCCCATTCACGCAGCGCCTGGGCATCACGCGGCGTGACATCGGGAAATTGCGGATCGAGGCCGACTGAAGGCGAAATCTTCCAGGAGCGCGCACATTTTCGTCCTTCGGCAAGCTGCGGGACCACGGCGACGCCAGGCAAGTCCGGCAGCCGGAACGCATCCGGCGGGCCGTCGCCTTCGACCAGAACCGCGCCTGAGGTAATGCACAATTCCGCGAGGTCCGCATCGACTGCGGCGGCGAACAGGTCGGTATCGGAAACGTGGATGATCGGGTGCGCTTCGAGGGCGGAGCCAATACGCTTTTGCGCGCGCTCGATTTCCAGCGCGCCGGTGACGACGCGACGGATCGCGCGCAGCTTTCGCCATTTCTCGGCCAGGGTGTCGTTGCGCCAGCCTGCGGGAACGGACGGAAAGCCCTCGAGGTGCACCGACTGCGCCGACGGATCGCGCGCAAGCCAAGCTTCCTCGGCGGTGAAGCAGAGCATCGGCGCGAGCCAGCAGACGGTGGCGCGGAACAGATGGTCGAGCACCGTCAGGCAGGATTTGCGCATGGTCGACGAATACGGATCGCAATACAGCGCGTCCTTGCGGATATCGAAATAAAATGCCGAAAGGTCGACCGTCATAAACGCATTGAGCGCGGCAAAAATGCGTTTGTAGTCGAAATCGCCATAGGCTTGGCGGATGAGGCCATCGAGCTCGGTGAGCCGATGCAGCATCAACCGTTCCAGTTCCGGCATCGCTTCCGGCCCAATGCGGTCGGCAGCGTGAAAATGCGCGAGATTGCCAAGCATCCAGCGCAGCGTGTTGCGCAGCTTGCGATAGGTGTCGACGGTCGTTCTGAGGATCTCGGCTCCGATTCGCAGATCATCAGCATAATCGGCGGCGCACACCCACATCCGCAGAATATCGGCTCCGGCGTCCCGCATCACATCCTGCGGCGCTGTGACATTGCCGAGCGATTTCGACATTTTGCGCCCGTCTTCGTCGAGCACGAAGCCGTGGGTCAGGACGACGTCGAACGGCGCGCGGCCGCGCGTACCGCAACTTTCGAGCAGTGAAGACTGAAACCAGCCGCGGTGCTGATCGGAGCCCTCGAGATACATCACCACTTCGTCGCCACCATCCGCTTTGCGCCTGACATGGGCGAGCGTCGGAAAATGCTGCGCGTCTTTGAGCACGAAAGCATGGGTCGATCCGGAATCGAACCAGACATCGAGAATGTCGTCGACTTTTTGCCAACCGTCCTTGGCAAGTTTGCTGAGAAAGCGCTCGCTCGCGCCGGGTTTGTACCAAGCATCGGCACCCTCCTGTTCGAAGGCCTCGACGATGCGGACATTCACGTCCGCATCGTCGAGGATATCGACAGATCCATCCGGTTTTTCCCTCACGAATAGCGTGATCGGCACGCCCCAGGCGCGTTGCCGCGAGATCACCCAATCAGGCCGGCTCTCGATCATGCCGGTAATGCGGTTCTCGCCTTGCGCGGGAACCCAGCGGGTCACCTTGATCGCCGCCAGCGCCCGATGGCGCAGCGTGTCGCCACGACGCTCGATGTCCTTGTCCATGGCGATGAACCATTGCGGCGTGTTGCGGAAGATCACCGGCTTCTTCGAGCGCCACGAATGCGGATATTGATGTTTGAGGCGACTGCGCGCGATCAGCATGCCGCTCGCGATCAGCGCTTTGATCACCGCCTCGTTGGCATCGCCCTTCTCGCCGGTTTCGGTCAGAACCCGCCTTCCGGCAAAACCTGGTGCTTGCTCGGTGAAGCGGCCGTCGGCGTCGACAGTGTATGGAATGTTCGTATTGATACCGGACGCGGCAAGCTTGGCCGCATTGGCGGTCCAAATATCAAAGTCGTCGCGGCCGTGCCCCGGCGCGGTATGGACGAACCCGGTGCCGGTGTCTTCGGTGACGTGATCGCCAGCGAGAAGCGGCACTGCAAAGTCGTAGCCGCCGAGTTTTTTGAGTGGATGATCGCAAAGCAGGCCCGCCAGTCCCTCGGCGGGCATCGGGGCCAGTTGCTTGAATGCCGTGACCCGCGCTTGGCGAAAGACGTCGACCGCCAGCCGGTCGGCGAGGATGAAGCGATCCCCCACTTTGGCCCAGTTGTCAGATGGCGCATCCACCACCTGATAAAGACCATATTCTATTTTGGGCGAGTAACTGATCGCGCGATTTCCGGGGATGGTCCAGGGTGTGGTCGTCCAGATCAGGATTGAGACTCCGGTAAGATCGGGCGAACCGGTTGTCGCAGGACCCCGACTGCGCAAAGGAAATTTCACCCACACCTGGTCCGAGACATAATCTTCGTATTCGACCTCGGCTTCGGCGAGCGCGGTTTTTTCGACGACCGACCACATCACCGGCTTCGAGCCGCGATAGAGCGTGCCGTTGGCGGCAAACTTCATCAGCTCGCGGGCGATCTGCGCTTCGGCGAAATAATCCATCGTCGTGTATGGATGCGCCCAATCGCCGACGACTCCGAGCCGCTCGAATTCCTCGCGCTGCACCTTGATCCAGTGCTCGGCGAATTGGCGGCACTCGCGGCGGAATTCGACGAGCGCCGCGGGATCGGACAAATCAGGCTTCGGCTTGCCTTTGGCGCGGTAATTCTCTTCCTCGATCTTCCATTCGATCGGCAGGCCGTGGCAATCCCAGCCCGGCACATAATTGGAATCGAAGCCGAGCATCTGCTGGCTGCGCGTCACCACGTCTTTGAGGATTTTGTTAAGCGCGTGGCCGATGTGGATGTTGCCATTGGCATAGGGTGGGCCGTCGTGCAGCACGAATCGCGGCCGCCCCTTCGCCGCAGCCCGCAGCCGGCCGTAGAGGTCGAGCTTTTGCCAGCGCGCAAGGATTTGCGGTTCCTTCTGCGGCAGGCCGGCGCGCATGGGAAAATCGGTCCTGGGCAGAAACAGCGTCTCGCTGTAATCGCGCGCTTCGGATTCGGTCATTGCTTTAAGCTTCTGGCGTCGCTTTGCGCCTTCTAACAAGCCGGCTGCGGTGCGGAAAGGGTG
>Ga0306920_100000936_pt1 | contig 35508 bp, 27 predicted proteins | sample flu12Cox44000170_FD_204666 | JGI IMG/M metagenome (GOLD analysis project Ga0306920, IMG submission 204666) | Lab enrichment of tropical soil microbial communities from Luquillo Experimental Forest, Puerto Rico - flux4day.12C.oxic.44.000.170 (v2)... | ecosystem: Environmental > Terrestrial >...
AAACCGCGGGTGCGGTGGCCGCGCTCGACGACCGCAACATGGACATTAAATCCGGCAACGAACGGCTGGAGCGCACCGATGTGATGGGCGCCACGCCCAACTACACCGACGTGCGCAACATCGGCATCGCACAAGGCCGCATGATCACGCAATCGGATGACGATCACCGCGCCGAAGTTGCGTTCATCGGCGCCGACGTGGCCAACAAGCTCTATCCGAACGTCGATCCCATCGGGAAAACGTTCCGCGCGGAGACCCACGAGTATCAGGTGATCGGGGTGGCCACGCCCATCGGCAGCGCGTTCGGCCAATCGCAGGACAACTTTGTCATCATGCCGATTCACACCTATCAGAAGGAATTTCACCGGCAGAACGACTGGGTGGGTATCTTCGTGCAGGCTCCCAGCGCGGAATTGATGCAGGCCAGCAAAGACGAAGCACGCATGCTGATGCGCGCGCGCCGTCATTTGCAGTACCACGCGGAGGATAACTTCGCGATTCTGGGCTCGGACTCGATCATGGCCCTGTGGCACGACCTGACGGGCACGCTCGCTTCCGCGGCCATTGGAATCGTCAGCGTGTTCCTGGTGGTCGGCGGCATCGTGATCATGAACATCATGCTGGCCAGCGTGACCGAACGGACGCGCGAGATCGGCGTGCGCCGTTCGCTCGGCGCCCGCAAGAAGCACATCCTGATGCAATTTGTGACCGAGTCGGGGGTGTTGGCGACGGTTGGCGGCGTTATGGGGCTGGCGGGCGCCTACCTGGTGGTTCAGGCGGTGCGAACGCTGACCTCGATTCCGATGAAGACTCCGTTGAGCGCCGTGATTATTTCGCTCGTGCTGTCGACCAGCGTGGGACTTTTTTTCGGGATCTATCCTGCGATGCGCGCTGCGAAGCTCGATCCGATTGAAGCTTTGCGGGCGGAGGGATAGCAAGCATATGGCGCAGGCACACGGGGAAAACCTGAAACAGGCGATGGACACGCTGCGCACCCACAAGATGCGCAGCGCGCTCACCGTGTTTGGCGTGGTGCTGGGCGTCAGCGTGATCATGCTGGTCGCGGCGCTGCTCACGGGCTTCGACTACACCATTCAGGAAAATATGAAGCAGTACGGAGCCGACACGGCTTTCGTCTCCAAGTGGGACCAGGGCTTTCACGGCGGCAGCGCTCCGCTCGAAGAGCGCTTGCGCAAGCCGCTGACGCTAGAAGACGCCAACGCCATCAAGGACGGCAGCAGGGCCGTCAGGAACGTGACCGCGTTCATTCAGACCCGCTGGATGCAATCGCATACCGCGCGCACCAAGGCCGGCGAAGTGACGGCGATTGACTTTCGCGGCGTGCAGCCGAATTTCGGCCAGGTGTATGCCAACGCGGCAACCATCGAAGGCCGCTTCATCGCAGAGGGCGACGACCTGCACAAGGAAAAGGTCGCGATGCTCGGCGAAAACGTGGCGCCGGTGCTTTTTCCCGAAGGGCACCCGATCGGCAAAGACGTGATGATCGACGGCACCGACTTCCAGGTGATCGGCGTGGTGGAGAAGCCGAAGGGCGGCTTCGGAATGGGCGACGAAGACCGTCGGGTGCTCATTCCTTTCAACACTTTCAAAAAAATCTATCCGGCCGCGGATGAATTGAACATGCGGGTGCAGGCCTATCCCGGGCAGCTCGACCAGATGGTGGACGAAGTGACGGAAATCCTGCGCCGCCGCCGCAATGTCCCCTACAACGGCAAAAACAACTTTTCCGTGGCCACGGCCGCGCAGGAAGTCGAAGAGTTCCACAACATCATGATCATGGTGTATCTCGGCACCATGGTTTTAAGCGCCATCGGGCTGCTGATCGGCGGAGTGGGCGTGATGAACATCATGCTGGTGAGCGTGACGGAACGAACCCGCGAAATAGGCGTGCGCAAAGCGATCGGCGCCAAGCGTCGAGACATCACCTGGCAGTTTCTGCTCGAAGCCATGACCCTGACCGGAGCGGGAGGCGTTCTGGCGCTGGTCCTGGTGAACGGCCTGGTGTTGCTGATTCGCGCGACCCTGAAGTGGCACGGCGTCGTACCCGTCTGGGCCGCGGCTCTGGGCATTACGGTCAGCGTGTCCATCGGCCTGATTTTTGGCGTGTGGCCGGCGATGAAAGCAGCAAAGCTCGATCCGGTGGAAGCGCTGCGCTACGAATAAATCATGGTTCTACGAACCACAACGAACCATGAAAATGACCGCCGTCCAATCGACCGTACCCTGAAGGCAATCGCACCGGCAGATGCGACGAGGCCCGCCTCGATCGGGCCGAGCGATCGAGTCGCTTCAGAAGACAACCCAGAGCCAGATCTATCGCGAAGAGGGAACCGAGGTGGCCATGAGCGGCGCAGCCGGCTTCGACCGGGTGCTGGAACCGGCGGCCTTAGGGTCCGGGTTTGCTGAATCGGAGCGTGATGACGAAGCCGCGGGCCAGAGAATGTCCAGGTCGGCGTTACGTTTGACCAGCATCTTGGCGCGGCGCAAGACATGGACGGTGAGCCGGTTGGAGGAACCCGGCTCAAGTTCGGCAAGACCCTGTTTTGCAATTTGCAGGGTCTGGTCCTGGCGATAGAGCGCGACGCGAAATTCGTGCGGTCCGGCCGAGAGCGATCGGTCGAGGTGCAGCGATTCGCCGCGAAGCGTGACGGAAAGCGAGGCCGTGGCGACAAGTTGCTGATCCGCGAAGACGGCGAGCGTCGCGCCGTCGATCGCAGAAGAGATTTCAATCGAGAGGCAAGCAGCGCGAGCCGCAGCCGGCGCGCCGCGGAATAGCGACCGGGACGGTTGGTTGGAGAAAGCCGTTGCCGTCGGGGCGTCGGCGGCAGTGGCGCGGGAGGGATCCGCGGTCCCGCTTCCCTTGCCTCTAGCACGTTGCGCCGCGGAAGAAGTTTCGGCCGTTTCGCGCCCTCCAGAGGTTCCAGGCGCCGACTCGTTTCGAACCGGCGGATTGAAACTCGGCGCTCGCTCGTTCGGAGCGGCGAGCGGAGATGGGACGGAGAGTACAGCCGACCGGCTGGCGCTCTCGCGATGCGCACGATAGAAGCTGTGCGCGGCGGGAATGGCGGCCAGAGCGGAGGCGACGATGGCGGAGAGGATCCAGCCCTCGGCGGGGCGCAGCGGTCCCTTAAACCAGGAAAAGTGCAAGCGGTGCGGAGCAGGCTCGGGCTTGCTGCGCGCAAACGGGTAGAGAGAGGCAGCCAGGGCTTCGCCGGAAGCGTAGCGGTCGGCGGGATCCTTGGCCAGGCAGCGCATGACGATGCGATCGAACTCGGGCGGCAGTGCCGGGTTATGGCGTGACGGGGCTAAAGGCTCGAGGGCCACGATCTGCGCGCACACGGCTGCGACCGATGAACCGTCGAAGGGACGAACGCCGGTGGCCAGCTGGTAGAGAACAATGCCCACCGAGAAAATGTCGGAGCGATGGTCCTGCATTTCGCCCTTGATCTGTTCGGGTGAAAGATAGGCCGGCGTTCCGATCAAACTGGCGGAGCCCGAAACCTGAGTGGCGAAGCGAGCGATGCCAAAGTCACCGAGTTTGATCTGGCCGTCGTCGGTGACAAAGATGTTCGCGGGTTTTACATCTCCATGGATGATGCCGGCCTTATGAGCGCGGCTGAGCGCATTGGCGAGGTCCCCGGCCCAGACTCCGGCACGGGCCAGGGGAACGGGGCCTTTCAGAGCGAGAACCGCGTCCAGCGTCTTGCCCGGCACATACTCCGTGACGAGGTAAGCGCTGCCGTCGTCGTTGCTGCCGAGATCGTAGATGGAGATGATGTTGGGATGGGAAAGACGTCCGAGGATCTGGGCTTCGCGAAGAAACTGCTTTTGCAGCTCCGCCGACCCGAAGCCGTGAGTGAAGGTTTTCAGCACCACCGTACGATCAATCAGTGTGTCGCGTGCTTTGTCTACGCGGCTTGAGGCTCCGACACCGATGGTGCCAAGAATCTGGTAACGGGACATGGCGTGATGATCTTTGAGCGGCAGCGTCGCACCCGGGTCGAGAGTGGCAAAACGAAACGCGCCGGCCAATGGTTCCAAAGTCACAAAATCGGGCCGTGGCCCTTAGTACCGAAGGACACGCCGAGAGAGGCAGATTCGACAGAAATTCGCTGGACCATGGGACAGGCGGTCGAAGCCTAACGAGCCGTGCTTCGAGCGCGCGCCAAAAAGCTACGGCGCGGCGTTGCCGCCGGGGCCCGGAGGCAAGTGGTCTTCGAAATAGCCGAGGATGTTGGTGTAAATGTCGGCAGAAGTGCCCTTGCCCTCGGAGATGGTGTGGGTGCGGCCGGGGTAGACGCGCATGTCGAAGAGCTTGCCCAAGGAAATCAGCTTGTTTACCAGCAGCTCGAAGCCCTGAAAATGCACATTGTCATCGCCCGAGCCGTGCATCAAGAGCAAGCTGCCACGAAGACCGGCCGCGGAGTTGATGGCGGAGCTCGCTTCGTAGGCCTTGCCGCTCTCCTGCGGCAGGCCCATGTAGCGCTCCTGGTAGATGCTGTCATAGAGCCGCTGGTCCGGAACAGAAGCGACCGAGACTCCGACGCTGTAGAGATCGGGATAGCGAAACATCAGATTGAGGGTGGCCGTGCCGCCGCCGCTCCAGCCCCATACGCCGACGCGCTTTGCATCCACAAAGGAATGAGATTTTTCGAGCGATTCGAGCGCTGCCGCCTGCTGAGCGGAAGACAACGGGCCCACGTTCCCGTAGATGATTTTGCGCCATTCGCGACCGCGGGGAGCGGGTGTGCCCTGGTTATCGAAACTGGCGACAAGATAGCCGGAAGCAGCGAGGGCGCGAAGGAAAAGCGAGGGCCAGCGGTCGGCGACGGTCTGTCCGGCCGGCTCCGAGTAGACATAGACGACGAGAGGATATTTCTTCGCGGGATCAAAGGCCGGGGGCTTCAGCAGCCAGCCGTCCACCTGAAGACCGTTACCGGCGTCGAGCTTGAGGAATTCCGCCGGACCCGCGGAAAGAGATTTGACACGATCGGCGAGAGCGGAGTTGTCGGCGGTGGCGCGCAGTTGGCGATGGTCGGGAAGGTGCACGACATCGGAAGCCGGCGGCAGATTGAACGAGGAAAAGTCGTGGAAAGCATACTCGCCGCTCGGAGAAACGTTGTAGGAGTGAGTGCCGGGCTCAGCGGGCGTGAGGCGTTCCGGATCGGCTGAACCATCGACCGGCGCGCGATAGAGATAGCGCTGGGTGGCGTTGTCAGGGGAAGCGATGAAGTAGATCCACTTTTCATCCGGCGTGAGGCGCGCCAGCGAGACGACGTCGAAATTGCCGCGCGTGACGAGCGCGGTCTTGCCGGTATCCTCGGAGACGCGGTAGAGGTGGCGCCAGCCGTCGCGCTCGCTCAAAACAAGGAATTCCTGGTTGCGGCTGAGCCATAGAACCTGTTCGTTCAGATCGACCCACGCGCGGTCTTCTTCTACCAGGACGGGGCGGGAGACGCCGCTCGCGGCGTCGGCAAGCAGGAATTCATTGCGGTTCTGCAGGCGATTCATGTGCTGCAAAAGCACGTGACCGCCATCGGCCCAGCTCATGCGCGGAATGTAGGATTCGGCCGGGTTCCCGGACGTTTCCATCCACGAGACTTTTCCGCCGACGGCCCTGACGCAGCCGACGCGGACCGAGGAATTGGGCGTTCCGGTGAGGGGATACGGGTAGCGCAGGGCTTGCGGATAAGGCAGGGCGGACGGATAAGGGATTGCGCTGACGATTTCGCCGCGCGGGTCGCCGAGATCGTAGATCAGGGTGTAGGTCCGGACGGCGGAGGTGTTGAACTGCCAGAAAGCGATGCGCTGGCTGTCCGGACTCCACTCGAAACCGTCGCGAATGTCGAACTCCTCTTCGTTGACCCAGTCGGATGTGCCGTTGATGACGGTATCCGAACCGTCGCGGGTCAAAGGTGTGATTTTCCTGCTGGCCAGGTCTTCGGCATAGACGTTGTTGGCGCGGACGTAAGCAACCTTCGAACCGTCCGGAGAAAACTTCGCGAACATGAGGCTGGAGGCGGGAGCATCGCCGCCGAGTTTGCGCAGCGCGCCGGTGGCCAGATCGAACAGCCAGTAGTCGCCGCGCGTGTTCTGGCGCCAGACGGTCTTGGAATTCGTGAGGACCAAAAGCTGTTTGCCGTCCGAAGACAGGGAATAGCTTTCAATGGAAAGAGGTTTTTTGTCGCCGGCGGGAACCAGGCGAGCGGCGGGGACAAAGATTTCGCGCGCGCCTGAAGCCGTTTGATAGCGGACGATGTCGGTGCCGCCGGGAGTCGAGGAGGGCTCGAGCGCCAGGTAGGAATCTCCGTTGCCGAACCACTGGCCGCCGCGAAACGTCCTGGGCCGCAGTTCCGGATTGAACATGGTGCGCGCCAGGAGCTTGCCGGCGGCTTCGCGCTCGTCGGCAAGACAGTTCGCGGAACTTAGACTGACCGAAGCCGCAGCCACAACAATGAGGGCGAGTCTTTTGAATACGGGCATTCCTCTAGCCTCCGGAAATCGGCGGAGGAAAACAGTAGCAGATTCCGGAAGGTTGCGCGCGAGGATGCGGGAGGTTCAAGCGGGCCGGCGCCCCGGCTGCGGGTCAGGCGGAACGCAGCAGCCGCGAGGCGCGGTCGCGGAAGGAGTTGGGCATTGCGGCGGCCGGTTTGCCGGGAGCTGCCTGCTCGGACGGGACCAGCTTACGGCGGGCGTGCGGGTAGAGGAGCTGCGCCAGGGCTTCGGCCGAAGCGATGCGTTGATCGGGATTCTTGGCCAGACACGAAGCGATAATCTCGTCGATGGCCGCCGGGATGGAGGGCTGCAGCTGCGAAACGGCGTTCGGCGTGGAAGAGAGCACGTGACTGCAGATGCCCTGCAGGGAGTCGGCGTCGAAGGGACGCGTACCGGTTAAAATTTCATAGAGCACGACGCCGATGGAGAAGATGTCGGAGCGCGCGTCCTGCGGGCGGCCCATGATTTGCTCCGGGCACCAGTAAGCGGGTGTACCCAGCAGCGCCGAATCGCGGGCTTCGCGGCGGGCGACGCGGGCCATGCCGAAGTCGGTGAGTTTCACCCTGCCCTCGGCCGAGACCAGGATGTTGGCGGGTTTGACATCGCCGTGAATAACGCCGCGTTTGTGGGCAACTTCAAGCGCTTCGGCGGCGTGGGCAATCCATGCGCAGGCGCGGGGCAGAGGCAGTGTGCCGCGCTCGAGGATACGGTCGAGCGCAACGCCGTCGACATATTCCATCACGAGGTAAGGCGTCTGCGTGCTCTCCTCGATGCCCAGGTCGTGCAGGATGACGATGTTCGGATGGGAGAGCTGGCCGACGACGCGGGCTTCGCGAAGAAAGCGGTCGCGGGCTTGGCCCTGGGCGATTTCGGAAGGAAAAACCTTGATGGCGACCGGACGACCGATCATGGGATCGAAGCCGCGAACCACCCGGCTGGTGGCGCCGACTCCCAGGGTTTCAAACAGCTGGTAACGACCGACTTGCGCTTGCATGGGCCCTTCCGTTCAAGATCAAGAATAGAAGGGGCAGAGGGTGGTATGAATGGAGCGGCAGTCCCATGCGCGGCAAACCATGGTACTAGGATGGAAATAGTTTAAGTCCAAGAATTTACTGAGGTTGGCGGCTTGGCGCCGGCCGGTTTGGCGAGGATCGGCCAGCGCCCGCGGCTGGCCCTTCGGTCGCATTTCGAAACGGCGCGAGCGCGGGAGCGGTTTGAAGACGGGCGGGAAAATCGCGGATGAAGGCTTTCATCGCCGGATGCCAGAAACCGTTGAAGCCGAAGAAATACATTTCATTCATGGCTTGCTCGGCGGGCCAGCCCTCGAAGGCCATGCGGTAGGCGGCGACAAAAACGCCGGTGCGATCGTCGCCGAAGCGGCAATGAACGAAAACCCTTTCCTGCGGATGGTGACGAAAGATCTCGAGGAACTGGGCGACTTGCTCGTTTGATGGTGGAGACCAGCCGCTCACCGGAATGCTGACGAAACGGATGCCGAGCGATTCAGCCTGCTGTCGTTCCCAAGAGATTTTTCCCGGATCTTCGCCGCGCAAGTCGACGATGGTGGTGATGCCGAGATTTTTCAACACTTGCACGCCTTCATTGCGCGGCTGCGCGCCGCGGAAAAGAGAGTCGTTGATCTTGCCGCCGTTCGGCAGGCCGCTCAGTCTCAGTTTTTCACCGTACGCGGAGCGCAGCACCGCTGTAGAAGGCGCCTCGGCCGGAGCTTGCGCCGCGCGAGCGGTGGAAATCGGCGTGGAAAAACTGAGGAGGGCGAAAAAAAAGAAATGCAGGCGGACCCGAAGCATATAAAGTTGGATAGAAAGAGTTTAGCGCGGGTTCTGGCCTCGGAGCGGGAAGAATCGAGCAAGGGTTCGTGCGCAACCGGACCACTAGATATAGACAGGTGGGAAAAAAAGATTCCAGATTTTGCGTTTTTCTCTTGACAGAAATTTAGCACGAGTTGATACTGCGACTCCAGATTCGGGGGATCGTGGAAGCGCCAGCGAACCCAGTCGAGGCAATGATTAGGTTCGCGTAAAGCCACGAGGCCAGTCCGGGTTTTTCAAAAACAATCCAGCGCGAAGTAACTGCTCCGCGCTAGTAGCGCGCGGGGGGCGGGCGTGCCGTTTGACCGGTGGAACAAGACGGTCGATGGCAAGCTTTTTGACGTTTGGCGGTCGGTAGAGCAATATCGGCCGCTTCTTTTTGTGCTGGACGGAGAGAAAACCGGCGATGCTTCCGCGAGCCCGGGGAATCGTAACTGAATCGAAGGAAACGAGATAGAAGGCGCAGCACCTTCGCCCAAGCGAAGGAGTAAAATAGGAGGGCTCCTCCGCATCTAACGAGGATCCCGGCGCTGGGAGGAACAGAATGGCAGCAACGGTGAAGCCGGTCATGGAAGGCCAAGCAACGGAAACGAGCGCGGCGGTAAAAGCAACCGGGTTGAAGTTCGAGCGCTTCTTCACCGACGGGAGGATTTCGCCATTCGACGCCGTCGAGTGGGAAAAGCGGACGGCGCTGATCGGAAACGAAAAGGGTGTGACCATCTTCCGCCAGGAAAATGTGGAGGTGCCGAAGAACTGGTCGCAGACCGCGACCAACATCGTGGCCAGCAAATATTTTCACGGAAAGCCCGGAACCAGCGAACGCGAAGGCTCGGTGCGGCAGCTGATTGGCCGCGTGGTGAACACCATTTTGCGCTGGGGCGAAGAAGGTGGCTACTTTGCCGATCCTGCTTCGCGGGAGGCCTTTCGCGACGAACTGACCCACCTGCTGGTCGAGCAGAAGCTGAGCTTCAACTCGCCGGTGTGGTTCAACGTGGGCGTGCAGCAGAAGCCGCAGTGCTCGGCTTGCTTCATCAATTCCGTCGACGACAGCATGGAATCCATCATGGGGCTGACCCGCACCGAAGGGATGCTGTTCAAGTGGGGTTCGGGCACGGGCACGAACTTTTCCGCGCTGCGCGGTTCGAAAGAGACGCTGTCGGGCGGCGGGATTGCTTCGGGTCCGGTCAGCTTCATGAAGGGTTTCGACGCCTTTGCGGGTGTGATCAAGAGCGGCGGCAAGACCCGGCGCGCGGCCAAGATGGTCATTCTCAATGTGGACCACCCGGACATCGTCGAGTTCATCGAGTGCAAGTACAAGGAAGAGCAGAAGGCGCACGCGCTCATCCGCGAAGGCTACGATTCCGCAATCGACGGCGAAGCCTACACTTCGATCTTCTTCCAGAACGCCAACCACTCGGTGCGCGTGTCCGATGACTTCATGCGCGCCGTCGAGTGGGACCAGGACTGGTGGACCAAGAATGTGATCGACGGGCAGCCGGCGGAAAAGCTGCGCGCCAAGGGTCTGCTCTACAAGATGGCGGAATCGACCTGGCACTGCGGCGATCCCGGCATGCAGTACGACACCACGGTGAACCGCTGGCATACCTGCAAGAACACTGCGCGTATCAACGCCAGCAATCCGTGCTCGGAATACATGTTCCTGGACGACACGGCGTGCAACCTGGCTTCTTTGAACTTGATGAAGTATGTGAATTCGAGCGGGACGTTTGATGTGGAAGCATTCAAGCACGCGGTGGATGTGACCATCACGGCGCAGGAAATTCTGGTGGACTTCGCCAGCTACCCGACGCCGAAAATTGCCGAGAATTCGCACAACTTCCGCCCGCTCGGCTTGGGCTACGCGAATTTGGGCGCGCTGCTGATGTCCATGGCCCTGCCCTACGATTCGCCGGAAGGGCGCGACGTGGCGGGCGCGGTGACCGCGCTGATGTGCGGCGAGGCGTATGCACAGTCGGCGCGCGTGGCGGAGCGCATGGGGCCGTTCCCGGGCTATGCGGCGAACCGCGAGCCGATGCTGAACGTGATTGCAATGCATCGCGAAGCGCTGCGCGGCATCAAGCCCGAGAACGTGCAACCGCAGCTGCTGCTGGCGGCGCAGCAGTCCTGGGAGCAAGCGTTGTCGCAGGGTGAAAAATACGGCTACAAGAATTCGCAGGTGACCGTGCTGGCCCCGACCGGGACCATCGGCTTCATGATGGACTGCGACACCACCGGCATCGAGCCGGACCTGGCGCTGGTGAAGTACAAGAAGCTGGTCGGCGGCGGCGTGATCAAGATCGTGAACAACACCGTGCCCGCGGCGATGATGAAGCTTGGCTATACGCCCGAGCAGACCAGCGAGATTGTCGCGCACATCGACAAGTCCAGCACGGTCGAAGGCGCACCGCACTTCCGGGCCGAGCACTTGCCGGTGTTTGACTGCTCGCTGGCGCCGGCGGGCGGCGGGCGTTCGATCAGCTGGACCGGCCACGTCAGAATGATGGCGGCCACCCAGCCGTTTCTCTCGGGCGCAATCTCGAAGACCATCAACATGCCCGAGGAATCCACGATCGAAGACATCATGGATGCGTATCTTGAATCGTGGAGACTCGGTTTGAAAGCGGTGGCCATTTACCGCGACAACTCGAAGAAGTCGCAGCCGCTAAACGCCGGCGGCGACAAGAAAGAAGAAAAAAGGGACAAGGCTGCCGAAGCGGTAGCCGCGGCGGTGGTTGAACCGATGCAACGCGAACTGTTTGCGCGCGCGCAGCGCGAAAAAATGCCGGCGGAGCGCTCCTCCGTTACCCACAAATTCAGCGTCGGCGGCCATGAAGGCTACATCACGGTCGGTTTGTACGAAGACGGGCGGCCGGGCGAAGTGTTCATCAAGATGTCCAAGGAAGGCTCTACGCTTTCGGGCGTCATGGACGGCCTGGCGCTGACGATTTCCATCGGCTTGCAGTACGGCGTGCCGTTGAAGGTGTTCGTGGACAAACTGCTGAATACGCGGTTCGAACCGAGCGGTATTACCGCCAACGCCAACATCCGCTTCGTTTCTTCGGTGCTCGACTACATTGCGCGCTGGCTCGGCGGACGATTCATTTCAACCGACTACCTGAAGCTGAACGGCGCGGCGCCCGAAGTGATCGCGACCGCCGTGGCTCCCTCCGCCCCGCCTCCGGCCGCAGTGAGGGCCAGCGAACCGGTTTCATCGAGAGCGCCCAGCAACGCCCATGAAGGAGCGCCTACCTGCAGCGAGTGCGGCATGCTGATGGTGCCGAACGGCGCATGCTACAAGTGCGAAAACTGCGGAAGCACCAGCGGGTGCAGTTGAGTACGCGCGGAACCCTCGAGCGAGACACGCGATGAGCGCCTCCGCACCCCGCAGCGCATTTACTCAGAATCCGCCGCCCCAGCAGGCGCGCGCTTTTCTCCGTATCGTGCGGCACGGAGCCGGACCGGGCGCCGTGTACGTTCTCACCTATCACCGGCTCGACGGGTCGAATCCAGCCACGCGGCCGCTGCTCGCCGAAGGAGCTCAGCCGCTGCTCGATCTGCTCGATCAGCTGGGTGTGGATTTTCGCTCAAGCGAAGTGCGCGGCGCCCTCGAAGATGTCTTGCGCCTGGGTTCTGCGAACATTCCCGACCTCTGGCTCAGCGACGAACAGATGCTGCAAAACGGCCTGAGCAACGTCTGAAACCTATCCTCAGCCGTCGTCAGGGGCTCAAACTGAAGATGACGTCGATGATGGTGTCGACCTCGACCGGCTCGCCCTCGAGCAAGGTGGGACGATAACGCCATTGACTGACCGCGGCTTTTGCCGCGGCAGCCAGAAGATCGTGGCCGCTTAGCAGCTCGAGCTGTTTGACACCGCCGTCTTTCCCGATGACGGTGTGGAGGCGCACGGTTCCCGAGACATGCCGCCTTCGCGCTTCTTGCGGATAGTAAGGATTGACCTTACACACCAATCGCGCGGACGCGACCGCGCCGCCCTGGTGCACCGGGCCGACACTTTTGCCGGACCCCGGGCCGACCGGGGCCGAGAAATCAGGGAGCACCAGCAGCCTGAACGCCCCGTCCACGTAAGCAAAAGCAAACAGCCGTTTGAACTGATTGCCGTGCGTAAAGTGCAGTTCGTAGAGCGGAACCCGGGTGCGCCTGAAGATCATCGCGCTGAAGACGGGCGGGCTCGAGCATGCGGACTCCTCGTCGTCGTAGCGAACCGCATCGACGCCGAGAAAGCCTTCCTGGTGAGCAGCGAGGAATACTTCCGCCAGCTGCGCCGGCAACCTCGCCCGGCTGGCTTCGTAGGCCGGCGCGGCCCTCCTGACGGCCGCGTCGGTGAAATTTTCCGAGTACCAGGCCCGAATGTCGGGCAATACCAGGCTGTCCAGAAGTTGTTGGGCGCGAGCGGGGTCGCCTTTCTCCTGGGCTTTCAGGATATCGGTCGCCAGTTGTTTCAACCCGCCGGCGTTGTCCGCAAAGGTCAAAGGGGGAACGGCGGTAGCTTCGCGCGTAGTCGCAGGCCGCGACTGCCGGCCGGATTTGCGGGCACCGGCTGCGGGCGCGAAAACAAGAAGCGCCAGGCCCGCTGCCGCCAGACAATGCGGTAAGACCTGGCGGGGCGAGATCACGCCCGGAATTCTATCGAACTGGCTGCGGGCGGCAAAGCGGGCAAACGCGAGCGGACTTCGACGCTCGGCGGGATTCAGGTCGATTGCGCGGCAGTTCGCCGAAAGCTCTAGTGCGGTCGGGGCCGCAACGGAGGGCGGGCGGCGAGCGCGCGCGGTCTCATGCGCAGGCGCGGTCCGATCGGCGGCGGTACGGCTTGCAGCGCACTCCCGCAGGAAGGACAAAATTCCAAACCGGCGTTGGGTCCGGATAGATGAGCGCGCAGCCAGTGTCCGCGCGCGGGGCATTCCTGGTTGATGCATTGCACAGTCCAACCCGGCAGGTATTGCATTGTGCTTCCCCCAGTGGCAATCGCGCCCGAAGCGCGGCCCGAAGCAGCAAGATGCGGGGATTGTTGCGCGAGCCAACTGTGGTGTCAAGAAAAAACGCTACCAGATATAGGGGGCGGGTTGCGGAAGCTGTGGATTTCTGGGAATTCTTTGCCCATCCGACCCTGGCCCGTGATGCATACGCGGCATCGCCATGCGAACAGTCGCCCGGGCGGGCCGAAGTGAAGCAAGATGGGCGAAAGCGGTCAGCAGATGGAATTCATTCCGGTAGGAGCCAACTATGACCAACACCGGTCGGCCCATCGATTTGGGCGGCGGAATCAGCGGGATCCCGGGCTTTGCCGTTTTTCGAAGCCGCTTGCTCAAGATCCTGGGGATGTTGCTGGTCTTGACCCTGCTGATGGCCAGTACCACTTCGATTCCCACGGGCAACGTCGGCGTTTTGACGCTGTTCGGAAAGGTCACGGGCGATGTTTTGGGCGAAGGCATTCATTTGATCAACCCTTTGAAGTCGGTAGAAAAGCTTTCGGTGCAAACCCAGTCGGTCAAGGAGAGCGCGAACACGCCTTCAAACGAAGGCCTGATGCTGGCGCTCGACACCTCTTTGCTGTTTCGTCTGGATGCCAGCAAAGCTGCCGACGTGTATCAGAAGGTGGGGCCGAATTACGCTGAGAAGATCGTGGAGCCGACGCTGCGCTCGGCCATTCGCGGCTCGACTTCGGCCCACAGCGCCAACGCGCTCTACACCAATGCGCGCGATCTGGTGCAGCAGCAGATCCAGGAAGAACTGAAGACACAGCTGGCTGGTCGCGGCATCATCGTCGAGGCCGTGCTGCTGCGCGACGTGCAGCTGCCGCCGATGTTGAAAAGCTCCATCGAAGCCAAACAGCAGGCCGAACAGGATGCCCTGCGCATGAATTTCATTCTGCAAAAAGAAAAGCAGGAAGCCGAGCGCAAGCGCATCGAAGCGCAAGGTATCGCGGACTTTCAGAAAATCGTGGCGCAGGGAATCAGCCCGCAGTTGCTTGAGTGGAAAGGCATTGAAGCGACGGAAAAGCTGGCTTCGAGCAGCAACGCCAAGGTAGTGATCGTGGGCAACACGCGCAACGGGTTGCCGCTGGTGTTGGAACCGAAATAGCCGTACTCAGTTGGGAGAGGTCGAGCGGGCTTTCTCCGGATCCGCCGCTTGCCCTGAAGCTGCCTCGAGCGCGGCCAGTTTCGCCTTCAGGTCTTCCACCTGTCGTTTTTTCTCGCCGACCTGCTGCGCTTGGGCGTCGAGCCTCGCTTTGCCTTCGCTGTCGCTGGCGTAGCCCGTTTTTGAGTAAAAGACCTCGCTGTCGAGCGCCGCCTTGCGTTCGAGAACGTCGAGATCGCCCTGCGCTTCGCTCAGCTCCGCCTTGACCCGCTTCTGAGCGGCTTCTATTTTCGCGCGGTTCTTCTTTGCGGCTTCGGTCTCGGCACCGGGCTCGGAGGGTGCCACAGGCGCAGCACCTTCTCCCGCGCTCTTGGCCTCACCGGCATCGGCAGCTTCTTCCGCAACCGGCCGAGCCGCGGCAGGCGCGGCAGTCTCTGCCAGCAGAGACGGCAGATCGTCGTTGGTCAGGGTTCGTGCCGGCTTCGCGGCAGCCCTTTTCTGTTCGCGGGCCCGGCGCGCGGCGTCGGCCACCGAAGCGGTGTCGCCCTGCGATTGGGCGGACGCCAAAAAGGGCGATAGCCCCAGCGAAATGAGCAGCGCGGCCGAACCGATAAGCGATACTTTCGATGGTTTAGGAGACAACATGGGCGCACCTGGCTTCCTAAGGTCTAAAGTTCACCATACGCCAGCGCGCCGCCAGGCGCAATCAAGGAGCCGGTCTGACGCCGCTAATGAATCAAGCCCAAGCTGACGCGGTCCGCCTGGGAAGGGCCGGAATCCGACCTGAGAATTCGCGCGTGCCGGCAAGAAAGTTATAATGACCACCAGGCTAGCCCTGGAGACCGGTTTTGCGACATCTCGCCTCGACGTTTGGCCTTGCCGCGATCTTCGTTTGCGCGAGCTTGTTCCCGAGCCCTTCCCGGGCCAACGACGATTCCTCTCTGCCTGACGCGCCAGCGTCGTCTGCGGCAGCAACGGCTCGATGCGGGCCGGGCTCGACCCGCTTGGGCGAAAAGCTGCAGCCGGCCGAAGGCGCTCCTTCGCCCGCCCTCGAGCGGCATGCGGAAGAGCACCATTTTTGGGACCGCCAAAACGTCGCCCTTTTCGCTTCCGTCGGCGCATCGCGCGCGCTCGACTATTCCTCCACGCTGAACATGAGGCGCAGAGGGGTTGAGGAGATTCTGTTGACGAACGACACGGTGGACAACCATCCCGCGTTTCTGGCGATTGAAGCGGGGGCCACGGCGCTTTCCATAGGCGCTTCTTACTTATTTCACCGTTACCACCATCACCGGCTCGAGCGCTGGACCTCGGTCGTCCACGCCGGTCTGGCTACTTCGGGGGCCATACGAAACTATGTCCTGCAACCCGCGCGGCCCTCAACAGCCCCTTAATTTGTTCTGCTTCGTGCTTCCCTTCGCCCGATCCGGACCATCTAAACAGAGAGGCTGAGGGAACTCCGCGGCGTTAAAAGGGAACGGGCCCGGCCAGAGTTGCATGCCGGGCGGTTGTGCTGCATACTCGCCGCGCTTGCGCGCCGCTATGCCCCCGCGATCCGCGCCTAATCGCATGCCGCAAAAAGGGTTTATGATTTGCCGAAGGCTTGCTACCTGCGCTGCTCTGGCTTTAGCCGTTTGCTGCGCGGCGCTTTTCCCCTTCTCGTCCTGCGCACAAGAGACGCCCACCGTTCGCTCTCGCTCGCCCCAGCAGATGGAACCGCCGCCTTCCGAAGCGCAGAGCAATGCTTCGAGTGAAACCGATCGCTACACGCTTTCGCACGAGCGCTACCAAAAGGCCGTTGCCTACTCGCGGGCCGGATACGCGCTGTACTTTCTTTCCGTGTTCATAGGGTTCGCCGCGCTGCTCTTGGCGTTGCGAACCGGCTTGGCCGGAACAATCCGCGATTTCGCGCAACGCAAGACGGAGAACCGCTTTTTGCAGGGACTGATTTTCATTCCCATCCTGGCCCTGATCCTGCGGTTTGCCGATCTGCCGGTCCACCTCGTCTGGCACGGCCTTTCCCTGCATTATCAGCAGTCGGTCGAGAGTTGGGGCGCCTGGTTCCTCGACTGGAGCAAGGTCAGCCTGATGTTCATCGGGTTCTACGTCATCATGGGCCTGCTGGTATTTTTTGCGATTCGCTGGAGCCCGCGGCGGTGGTGGTTTTACTTTTGGCTGGTCGCGCTGCCGTTTCTGCTTTTGATGTTTTATCTGGAGCCGCTCGTCATCGACCCGATGTTTTTCAAGTTTGAGCCGCTGGCCAAAAGCCAGCCGCAGCTGGCTACTGACCTAGTCAAGCTGACGCGCCGGGCCGGTCTGGACATTCCGCGCGAGCGGATGTTCCTCATGAATGCCAGCACAAAAACCAACGAGCTCAACGCCTACGTCACCGGTTTCGGCGGATCGAAACGCGTCGTCATTTACGATACGCTGCTGAAGAAGATGACCCCGCACGAGACTCTTTTCATCTTTGGCCACGAGTCCGGACACTACGTCCTGAATCACATCCGCAACGGCATCCTGTTCTTTGCCGCACTGCTGCTGCTGGCTCTTTTTCTCGCTTACTGGCTGCTCGATGCGCTGCTCGATCGCTGGGGGCTCGGATGGAAAATCTATGGGCCGCATGACTGGGCCGCGCTGGCCATCCTGCTTCTGCTGATCGATGGAATGGCGTTTCTTTGCTCGCCGATCGTCAACGGCTACAGCCGGCTCCAGGAACACCACGCCGATGTTTTCGGCCTGGAGCTGATACACGGAATCGTTCCGGGCTCGGCCGAGGTCGCCGCCCATTCGTTTCAGGCCATGGGTGAAAACGATCTCGCCGACCCGAACCCCCCGCCGCTTATAACGTTTTGGCTGTACACCCACCCCCCGCTCGCAGAGCGTCTGGTTTTCGCGCACGCCTACGATCCCTGGGGAAAGGGTCAGGCGCCCAGATACATCCGAGACGCGAATTGAAGCCGACCGTCCCTGCGACGGACCAGAGTCATGCGTGATGGGCGTTGGCCTTTTCCTCTTCGTCCTGATTGCGGCGGGCAAAAGCCGCCACCTTGCTGCGGTTGCCGCAGAGCGCCATCGAGCACCAGCGGCGGCGATGGGTTCTCGAGTCATCGTAGAACAGAATCCGGCAATCGAGGTTGGCGCACTTTTTCAGGCTGTCACCGGCACCGCCCGCAATCAGCTCCGCGCCAGACCGGGCAATGGCGGCGAGCAGCCACTCGAGGCCTTCCTCGCGCGCCACAAAACCCATCCGCCACAGCGAACCATCCTGCTGCAACTCGTCGTGGCCCTCGGTAACCCGTAAAATCTGGTTGATCGGTCCGACCCATTCCCGAAGGATGTCTTGCCCCTTGAGAATCGCCCGGAAGCTCGTTCGCAGCGCTCTGCCTAACCGCTCCGCGTGGTCTAAAAGGCTCTGCGCTGCGTTGGGGTCGGTTTGGGCCAAAGCACGAATGTAGGGCGTCTTTTCGGCGGAGACGATCTGCTTCGCGGCCAAAAAATCCACAAATTCGTCCCAGAAAATCGGGCGTTCGACGGGGTCGCCCGAGGCCAGAGGGAGATTGGCGAATTCAAGGCAAAGGCGGTTTGCCGAGGGAGTCGGCAAGCCTGTATCGTCGGCCACGAACCCTCCCGAAAGCGGTCAACCTTAACTGTTAAACGCTATTCTTCCGGTTAGGGCATCGTCAACTCATTTTTTCCGAGCACCCGATTGGGCGCCAAGGCCGGGTCCAGCGCAACGCGCGTCTTATGGTACTGTCTTAGCCAAATGGACGACCACGACGTAGAGGCGCCAGAACCATCGTCTCAAGCGAACCTCCCGTCCTATCCTCTCGCAGGCCAGTATCACCCGGTCCGCCGGGTGTTCTTTAACGATCGGGGCCTTCGTTCCGGCTGGCGCATCACCGCCTATCTACTGCAGATCTTGGTCCTCAGCATGGCATTCAACTTCCTGCTGGGCCGGGTGCTTCTCTTGCCCAAAACTGCCACTCCCCCGATGTGGCAACTGTTCCTGCAAGAGGGGCTGTCGTTTCTGATTGTCTTTTTGCCGGCGCTGGTTATGGCGCCGCTCGAGTCGCGGTCTTCAGGCGATTATGGTCTGCCCGCGCGATCGATGTTCAGAGGGCAGTTCTGGCATGGCACCGCGCTCGGGATGGTTGAAATTTCCGTACTGGTCGGCGGTATTGCGGCATTCCGCGGTTACAGCTTCGGGCCTCTGGCTGAACACGGTGTCGCGATCCTGCGATGGGCCTTGCTGTGGGCGCTGTTCTTCGTGCTGGTTGGCCTGTTTGAAGAGTTCGCTTTCCGCGGGTATTTGCAGTTTACGCTCGCCGACGGGATCGGATTTTGGCCCGCCGCTTTGCTTCTTTCGATCGGCTTCGGCAGCGTGCACTTGATGAACAAGGGCGAGTCTCCCGTGGGCGCACTGAGCGTCGTCGCCATTGCCCTGGTGTTTGCACTCACGCTCAAACGCACCGGCAACCTCTGGCTGGTGGTCGGTTGGCATGCGGCCTTCGATTTCGGCGAGACGTTCCTGTTTTCCGTGCCGAACAGCGGAAACGTTTTTGCGGGCCACCTGTCGAACGCGACTCTGCATGGCCCGGCCTGGCTCACGGGCGGGACCGTCGGCCCGGAAGGCAGCTTGTTCAGCTTTCTCACCATGGCCGCAGCCGCCTTCTACATTCACAAGGCATTTCCAGCGAAGCCCCGCGTCATTCGGACGAGTGAACACCCTTCCGGCGCCCTGCCGGTCGCTTAGTGAACCAGCTCCGATACCAGGACCAGTTGAACCCCCTCGCTTCTTGCTGCAGGAAGCATTTCGCGCAGCGCGGCCAGAGTCTCGGAGTGAGGGTGTCCGATGGCGATGGCCTCGCCCTTTTGTTTGGCTCCCTCGATTGCCGATCGCAATTGCCGTTTGATCGCCTCTTTGTTCTGCACATCATCGAGGAACGGCACGTTGCGAAATGCCGTGCGCACGCCTTCGCGTTTCGCGGCGTCAAAGGCCACCGTCGCTCGCGTGGTTCGACTGTCCACGTAGAAGACATCCTCGTCCTTCAATACCCGCATGAGCTCGTTCATAAGCGCCGCGTCGGCGGTGGCCTCGGATCCTTGATGGTTGTTGACGCCGTCGGCTTCCGGAACCGCGTCCAGCATTTTTTCGACGGTACTGCGCAGTTCGTCGGGCGGAAGTCCAGAACGCAGCTCCAGCTGTTCAGGCGATTCGCCGGCGAGCGACTGCATTGGCAGGTGGAGCATGACTTCACAGCCATGCTGGCGGGCTTGGTGCGCAATCTCCCGCGAATGGATATGAAAGGGCAGCACCGAAACCGTAATGGGAACGCGCAGCGCGAAGATGGCCTCGGCTGCGCTGCGGTCGCTGCCGAGATCGTCCACCAGAATCGCCAGCCGCGCTTTTCCCGGCAAGGCATTGCTTTCCTCTGCCGTCGTCGCCACGGGCTCGATCTCAATGCGATGGGTGACGCCTCCGTGGGAACGGAGAATCATCCGCGAGGCGCCCGCGCCCGCGACTTCGTGGCCGACGCTCAAGCCGTGCGCGGTCGCTATTAGGGCGAGCGTTTGCTCGATCTCGTCCGCGCGCGCCGATCGGCCGCGTAATCCGATATAAAGTTGTTCTGCATTCTGAGCGCCCGGCCCTGCCCGCCGGCGCCTGGATTTGACGACCGCGCCCTCGGGCGCTTTGTCGGCAGCCGCCCGGGCCAGCTCTTGCGTGATTTGGTGAATCTCTGCGGGGGTCAAGCGAGCGGGTCTCGTGCGCTTGCAGCCCGCCGTCGACAACAGCAAAAGGGCACAAGAGAGAATTGCGAATAGGCTAGAGGTCCTGGTTCGAACTGCGTTCTCGATCCCGCGCCCCGGGCCCTCTCCGTGCACGAGCCGGGTTAGGCCGCCTTTTTCGCGGGAGCTTTCAGCAGGTCGACGGCTTTCTTGTACACCGCGTCCTCGGGCGAAAAGGGCCGCGGTTCGGATGGTACCTGGGCGGTGGTTTGCCCGCCCGAGTTGTCATCACCGTCGTCGCCATCGTCGGCCGCGACGGTAGCTTGCCGGACAATCTCGGTAGGCGTCACGCCTTCTTCCAGAATCGATTTGCCGTCGAAATTGTAGTAATTCGCCACCGTCAAGAGCAGCGCCGAGCCGTCATCAATCGTGATGAGTTTCTGCTCGGAAGCCAGACCAAAGGAGCGTTCGCCGACGATGTCGCCGCGGTGCGCGCCGCCAATGGCCGAAGCCAGCACTTCGGCGGCGCCCGAGGTCGAACCGTCGATCAGCACGGAAACCGCACCCTTCCAAACGACTTTGCTCGGTTCGGCCGCGAAATTCTGCGTGGAAACCGTCTGGCCTTTCAGCGTCGCCAGATTGCCGCTTGAAACAAACAAACGCGCCACGGCCAGCCCTTCAGAGACCGGTCCGCGCCCGCAATCCCGCAAATCCAAAACCACCTTGTGCACGCCCTGTTTCTCGGCGTCCTGCAAGCGCGCCTTCAGCTCGTCGGCGCGTCCCGCTTCAAGGCTCGTTAGCCGCAGCGCCAGAATGTCCGGGTCGGTTTTCTGGCTTACCATCTTTGCCGGAACGAGCTTTTCCCGAACGATATCCAGCGATTCCGGCTCGCTCTTACCCCGGCGTATGACGCCAACCTTCACGCCGCTTCCGGGCTGTCCGCGCAGCAGATTCATGGCCTGGCCGACCGACATTTCCCGCGTCGTGAACCCCGCGACCGACTCAAAAATATCGCCGCTGCGAATGCCGGCTTTCTCCGCGGGACTTTCCGGCAGCACGGAAACCACGATGATGTAGCCGAAACGCTTGCTGAGCGTCAGGCCGGTGTCGCCCGGGTTTGCGCTGGCCGACTTCTGTTTGTATTCCGTGTACTCCCGCGGTGTAAGGTAGCTCGATTGCGGATCGAGCGACTCGAGCAATCCGTGCAGCGCGCCCGCCGTCACCAGGTGCATGTTCGGTTCGTCCACATAATCCGACTGGATCTTCTGCAGCACCTCGCCGTAGACGGTCAGCGACTTGTAGCCCCGCTCTTCGTGCGTCTGACCGAGAACGTGTCCCAGTCCGGCGTAGCCGAACACGGCGACCGAAATAGCGATGATGGCGATCCTGGCAGTGCGGTTCATTCCTTACCCTTCCCGGCCGAAACGGCGGTCGATCGAAAGTCAAATTATAGCACCGTACCTTGATGGGACGCGCCAGCAACCATAAAGGAAGCTTACGGGAGAATTGTCCGTTGGTCTTGAAAGCTCGGGCCGGACGGTCCAACCGAAGCCACACGGCAACTTCATTTTCGTTGTATTTTTACCACGCCGGACGGCCTGCGCCTCCTTGCGACACGGGTAAGCCATTGAAAACGTTGGACAAATCTTGCCGGTATAGAATGGCGGCGAAGCTGCTATTCTAGCTCCAGGGCATGTTCCAAACGACCATTCAACGCGAAGTCTCTACCGAGGGTGTCGGCCTGCACACCGGCGTATTTGGCCATCTTCGCCTGCTGCCGGCGCCTGCAGATACCGGCATCGTTTTCCGCCGAACGGACCTGGACGATTTCCGGATTGAAGCCAGCGGGCGGAACGTTGCCCGCGTCAGTTACGCCACCAGCTTGATGAAGCAGGGCGTACTGCTTTCAACCACCGAACATCTCTTGGCGGCCATCTATTCCTTCGGACTCGACAACGTCTTCATTGACATCGACGCGATCGAAGTCCCCATCCTGGACGGCTCGGCCGAACCGTTCTTGCGGCTGCTGGACGCCGCTGGAATTCGCAAGCTTCGCCGGCGCCGCCGCTATCTGAAGATCCTTCGGGCGGTGGAAGTCATCGAGGCCGATCGCTGCATCGGCATCTATCCGGCCGACGAATTTCACGTCGAGTGTTACGTGGACTTTCCCCACCCGCTGGTCGGCGCCCAGCAGATCGAAATGACGGTGCGGCCGGATTCGTTCCGCACGTTGCTGGCTCAAGCCCGCACGTTTTGCTTTGAACGGGACATTGATCCGCTTCGCTCCATGGGACTGATCCGAGGCGGTTCGCTCGACAACGCCATCGTTCTCACCGACCATGGCGTCCTGAACGGGCCGCTCCGTTATCCCGACGAATTCGGACGTCACAAAGCTCTCGACCTGATTGGAGACCTGGCCCTGGTTGGTTTGCCGCTTCTCGGCCGCGTCCGCGCGCACAAAGCGGGCCACGCGCTGCATACGCAGCTGGTCAGCAAGGTTCTCGCCGATCCCTCAAGTTCCATCATCACCACCGATGATGACGGCGCCCCTCTGGCAGCCGTCCTCGCCGTGGCCGAAGCGCCCGCCGCCGCGGACTGAGCAACGCGGACCTCGACAAAATCGGCCAGACTACGACCGCAGCTGGGGCAAGGTTTCACGGGTCTCCGCATCCTGGTGACGCGTCTCATTTTGACTTGCTCCGGGTTGGTCCTGCTGTTCGTCATCGTCCGGGCCTGACGTTGCGACCGGCGGGCTATTCGGCCCGACGTTTTGCGAATAGGCAGCGCGCATCACCCCGCTTTCATCGAGGTAGAAAAACCGCTTGCCCGTGCTTCCTGGGATCAGCGGCCGCGCCACCAGCACAAAGACCCTCACCCGGTCGGTGCCGTTGACGCCCGGCCGGTACTCGAACTTGTAGCCCTTCGCGACCGGCGCCGAGGCCACCAGACGGCGATCGTGGATCAAATTGGCGCCGGTGCAGTCGCCGCGCCCCGGTCCCAGTCGCGAGAGAGTCTCGGGATAACCCTGCGCGTCGCATTTTTTCGCGTACTGCTCGAGCGCGGCCTCGTAGTTCTTCAGGGTGACGATGGCGGCGGTCTCGTTCGCGGTAAGGTCGTGGCTAAAAGTGTTGCGGACGAGAAAAAATACAAACGCGAAATAGAGAACCGTCAGCCCGATGCCGCTGTAGCCCAGCACCAGGCCGGCGATCGCCATGCCCTTTCCGGTCATTTTTCCCGCGGCGCGCCTGATGTCCACGAGCGCCAGATGACCCAGAACGATGGCGGCGATCGAAGCCGGGGCGCACATAAACAAAACGCCGCAGACCAGGCTGGCGATGGCTTTGTTGCTCGTTCCGGGCCCTTGCCACCCTTGCAGGGCCCCCGCCGTCTGCCGAACCGGTTGCGCTGCGCCGCAATAGGGGCAGGTCTCCACAAAGTCGGCCAGATTGCCGTGGCATTGGACGCAGGCTTTCAGAGTTTTGCCTCCAGAGTTACTTCATCAGGCCGGAACAGGTTTTCGTGCCGAGACTTTAGTGGAATTTTGAGGTTCCGTCCATGGCTCGATTGTCAAAGCGGCAAGAGCGGGAGAGAATAGCGCACTATGTCCAATCAAGACGTGGTGATCGTGATCCTGGCGGCCGGAAAAGGCACGCGCCTCAAGTCTTCCCTGGCGAAGGTGCTGCACCCGGCCGGTGGCCGTTCTTTGCTCGAGCAGGTCGTCCTTGCTTGCGCGCCGCTCAGAGCGCGGAAAGTGGTGGCCATCGTCGGCCACCAGGCCGACGAGGTGAGAAAGACCATTGCAGCGCATGACGTCGAAACCGTGCTGCAGCAGCCGCAGAACGGCACGGGCCACGCCATGCTGGCGGCAAAACGCGCGCTCGGCAACGCCAAAATCGCCCTCGTGGTGCCCGGCGACGCCCCGCTGATTCGCCCGGAGACCCTCAAAGCCTTGCTCGCCACGCATCGCGCCGGAGACGCCGCCGCCTCGATTCTGAGCGTAGTCCTCGCCGACCCCAGCGGTTACGGACGAATCATTCGCAAGTCCGAGACCCGGGTCGGCGCGATCGTCGAGGATTCGCAGCTGACCAACGAACAGCGCGAGGTAAACGAGATCAACTCCAGCATCTACTGCTTTACGCTCGCAAAGCTGTGGCCGGCCCTGGCCCGGGTGAAACCGGAAAACAAACACCGCGAAATCTATCTCACCGACGCCGTCGCCGTGCTGGCTTCGGCCGGGGAAACCGTCCTGGCCGAGGTCGCGCCCGACGCGCGCGAAGGGCTTGGTTGCAACACCCGCGCCGAGCTGGCGGAAGCGGATCGCATCTTTCGCGAGCGCAAGCGCGAACAGTTGATGGCCGCGGGGGTGACCATTCAATTGCCGGAAACGGTACTGATCGATCCGGAGGTCACGGCCGGAGAAGATTCGACGCTCGGGCCGGGCGTCGAGCTTCTCGGCAAAACGAGGCTCGGCGCGCGCTGCCGGATCGAGACCGGCAGCGTGCTGCGGGACACCGTTGTCGGCGATGATGTGACGGTGCGCGTCCACTCGTTGATCGAAGAGAGCCGCCTCGACCAAGGAACGATCGTCGGGCCTTTCGCGCGGCTGCGCCCCGGAACGCACCTGAAGTCGGGCGCCCGTGTCGGGAATTTCGTCGAAACGAAAAAGGCCATCATCGGCCCTGGCACCAAGGTTCCCCACCTCTCTTACATCGGCGACGCCAGGCTAGGTTCGAAAACCAACGTTGGCGCCGGCACCATCACCTGCAACTACGACGGCGTGAACAAATATCCAACCACGATCGGTAACCGGGTTTTCGTGGGCAGCGATTCGATCTTCGTCGCGCCGGTTCGCGTGGGCGATGGCGCCTACATCGCCGCCGGATCGGCGATTACGGAAAACGTTCCGCCCGACGCGCTGGGCATCGCGCGCGCCCGCCAGACCAACAAGAAAGGCTGGGCGGCGAAAAAACGCCGCGAAATGGCAGCTTCCGCACACGCTAAGCCGCGCGACCGCAAGAGTCAAAAATCGAGGAAGCGGCGCCGCTAGGCTTCCGCGGCCAGTCATTGAAACTTGTCAGTTCTAGTGTTATCTTCCGCAGCAACAAGGGTTCCGCCGTTTGCTGAGGCCAGACCGAACAAGGAGCTTGCGTGGGCAACTGGGTGAACTGGCTGCTGGTCATCGCGGGTGTGCTCTGTGTCGCCGCGGAGCTGGCCCTCGGCGCTTCCACCGGATTTGATCTGGCCCTGGTCGGTGCTTCGCTTGCAGCCGGCGGCGCGATCGGGCTCCTCGCCCAGTCCGGGCAAGGGGGATTGATCAGCGCGTCGGTTTTCGCGCTGCTTTACTTCGCGTTGTTTCGCCGCTGGCTTAGAGCCAAACTTCACGTAAAGGAACAGGCGTCCAACGTGGACGCGGTGGTCGGACGGTCGGCCGTGGTGACCAAGCGAGTTGGTCCGGCCCATGATTGCGGTCTGGTAAGAGTCGGCAGCGAGGAATGGCGCGCCGAACTGGCTCATCCTGACGGCGCAGTGCGGGAAATCGGCGCCAGCGTTCAAATCGTCTCCGTAGAAGGCGTCACACTGAAAGTTCAGTGAGGGAAACCGGACATGGATAATCCAGTTTCGTTTTTTCTGCCGATTCTGTTCGGCGCACTCTTGCTGGTGGCCTTGATCCTGATTGTCCGCGCGGCGCGCATCGTCAACCAGTACGAGAAGGGCATCGTCATGCGCCTCGGAAAGTTCCACGGCATCGCGCCGTCCGGGCTGACCGTGATCTTTCCGTTCACCGACACGCTGCTGCGCGTGGACATGCGCGAACAGGTGATCAGCGTTCCCCCGCAGAAGCTCATCACCAAGGACAACGTCACCGTCGAAGTCGACGCGGTCGTCTACTACAAAGTCGTCGATCCGGTGAAATCGCAGTTCGAAGTGCAGGACTTCGGCTACGCCTGCACCACGCTCGCGCAAACCAACTTGCGCAACCTGATCGGCGACCGCACGCTAGACGAAACGCTGGTGGCCCGCGACGCCATCAACACCAATCTGCGCCACGTGCTCGACGAGGCCACCAACAACTGGGGGGTGAAGGTGACGCGGGTCGAAGTGCAGAAGATCGATCCTCCGCGCGACATCACCGAAGCCATGTCCCGGCAGATGAAAGCCGAGCGCGACAAGCGCGCCGCCGTGCTCGAATCCGAAGGCATCAAACAGAGCCAGATCCTCCAAGCCGAAGGCGTGAAGCAGTCCGAAATCCTGAAAGCCGAAGGCGATGCTCAGGCCCGCATCACGCGCGCCAATGCCGAAGCCGAAGCCATTCGCCTGGTCTCGACCGCCGCGGAAACCTTTTTCAAGGATCGCGCCGAAATCATGCGGCGTCTCGAAGTCCTCAACAACACCCTGGCGCAAAACACGAAATACATCGTTCCCTCTAACGCCGGCCTGGTGAACGTCTTGGGCCTTGACGGTGCGGCGGGTGCCGCGGCCGCGGGCGCCGCAGGAGCCATGCCGCCAGGAAAGCTGCCGCGTTAGAACCTCTAGCCGCTGTAACTGCAATCGCGCGGGAGCCAGAATCGTCGAACCGCCGACCGTCAGGGAATACCACTGCCATGAAATGGTCGTGACCGATCGCTATGGCTTCCGGCAGGCATTTGCAATGGACGTCTCCGCCCGAAGCTAAGGGCCGCTGGCCCGACCAGAGCGTAACCCCAATTAATGCAATTGGTTACACGCCATAGCGTCCACTTAACAACTTTTTACAATCGTTTGCGGCCATTTGACACACTCCCGTTGAAAGCGCCTATATTCGACAACATCCTAAGATGTCGGGCAGGGGCCAGGTCGAACGAGCAAGGGAAGGAACGGTCCTCATGAAGTCGAATACACCGGGGAAGAAGCACATCAGCGACCGCACACGCATGCTGCTCACGCTGGAGCTGGCGATCATCCTGCCGGCGGCTTCGCTGATGTTCTTTAATTTCTGGAATCTTCACAACATTCAGCGCGGCAAGGCGATCGAAGCGGCGATTCAACGCGATTTCGCCGTAGTTCTGAAATTTGCCGAGAAAAAGACCTGGATGCGGGCCACGGACCTGCTTACTCCGGTGCGCAAGGATTTTCCCTGCGTGGCCCAGGAATCTGAAATCAAGTGGCAAATGGAAGAGCTTCTCAAGGCGCATCCGGAATTTCTTTATGCCATTTTTTATAACAAGGAGCACAACATTCTGACCTGGCGCTCGCGCCCGAGCGGCGACGGGGACGAAGAGTTTCGCAGGCGCGTGGCCGAGGAAGTGGCCATGACCACAAAGTGGCTGCCCTCGGAGGCGCCGGAGCAGGTTCACAAACTGCGAGTGGCCGAAATGAAGGAAGAAAATCCGTTTCACTTCTACGGAGGCTGGGAGGAAGGGAGAGACGACCAGCATTACTACTACCAGATCGGCATTTTTGTTCCCAAAAACGCCCCGAAGGAAAGCACCACGCTCGCGGTGGTGGGCTTTGATCCGGAATATCTGCGTACCACGTTCTTCCCGGCCGTGATGAACGACGTTTTGACCAGCAAGAATCCGGCGCTCAAGTCGGAGGAAGCCAACCCGCCGGCAATGATGGTGCGACCGGTAAGGGGCTACACGCCATGGGTGACCTCTCCCAACTGGGACGGCGGAAAAGCTGAGTTGATATGGCCGCTTACGGAAGCCTTCGACGGAATGGCTTTCGGCATCAAGTACCGGGGCACGACGGTGGACGCGATCGGCGCCAAGTTTCTGCGCAACAACTACATCATCCTGGGCGCACTTTCGCTGTTGATGGCCGGCGGCGTGTATATGGCGTACCGCAATATCTCGCGCGAGCTGAATCTGGCGCGGCTCAAGTCCGACTTCGTGGCCAACGTTTCGCACGAGCTGCGCACGCCGCTCGCGCTCATCCGCCTTTATGCGGAAACCCTCGAGCTCGGCCGGCTCACCGCCAAGGAAAAGTATCAGGAATATTTCCGCATCATTCGCGAAGAGAGCGAACGCCTGAGCGCTCTCATCAACAATATTTTAGACTTCTCGCGCATCGAGGCCGGCCGCAAGGAGTACGAATTCAAGGAAACTGACTTGGCCGAGCTGGTTCGGACCACGCTCGAGGCCTATCGCTTCCAGATCGAGCAGAACGGTTTTGCCTTCGAAGAAAAAATCGCCGCCGATATTCCGCCGGTGAACGTGGACCGCGAAGCCATCGCCCGCTCGCTGCTCAATCTGGTCAACAACGCCCTGAAGTATTCGAAAGACCAGAAGTACATCGGCGTGAGCCTCTATCGCGCCAACGGAAGCGTCAAGCTCGAAGTGGCCGATCGCGGCATTGGCATCGCGCCGGCCGAGCAGGAAAAGATATTCGAAAAGTTCTACCGTTGCGGCGACCCGCTGGTGCACAACACCAAAGGCTCCGGACTCGGGCTTTCGCTCGTGCGGCACATCGCGCAGGCGCACGGCGGCAATGTCTCGGTCGAGAGCGTGCCGCAGCAGGGCAGCAAGTTCATCATCGCTTTGCCGATCCGTCCGTCGGCCGAGCAAGGGCACGGAGCAGCATGAGTTCCCGGCAGGCCTTCTGGCAGATGACCGCGGGTTCGTCCGGGAAGGAGAGTTCATGGCAACCACGAAAATATTGATCGTCGAGGACGAACCAAACATGGTCGCAGGCCTGCGCGACAATTTTGAGTTCGAGGGCTTCCAGGTCGCTACCGCGCTCGACGGCGTCGAGGGGCTCGAACAAGCCCTCAAGATTTCTCCCGACCTGGTCATCCTGGACGTGATGATGCCGCGGATGAGCGGGCTGGACGTCTGCAAGCAGCTCAAGGCCAAGCGGCCTTCGATTCCCATCATCATGCTGACCGCACGGGGCCAGGAAGTGGACAAGGTCGTGGGCCTGGAACTGGGCGCCGACGACTACGTCACCAAGCCGTTTTCCATTCGCGAATTGCTCGCGAGAGTGAAAGCCGTTCTGCGGCGCGCGAAAACTCTCCCGCAGGAGCAGGATCGCTACGCTTTCGGAGATGTCGAAGTCGACCTCCGCGGCTACCAGGTCCGCCGCGGCGGCAAACCCATCGAGTTCTCCGGAAAAGAGTTCGATCTCTTGAAGTATTTTCTGTGCCATTCCGGGCAAACGCTCAGCCGCGATCGCTTGCTCGATGAAGTGTGGGGCTATGAAAACTACCCGACCACCCGCACCGTCGACACGCACATCGTCAGAATCCGGCAAAAGCTCGAGCCGGTGCCCGAAGACCCGCGCTATTTCCTGACCGTGCATGGTGTCGGTTACAAGTTCGTCGGCTGATGCCTGAGAAAGGTTCGAGGTTCGCAATGTACGAGATGTGGCTCAATTCCGTTCCCGTCGAAGGCGCCGCGGAACCTGTGGTATCCCGGGAAAGCCCGGATTTGCAGTTGGCAATCGACGGTCGAGAATCGCCCGAGCTTCCCTGGGAGCGTGAATACCGCGCAAAAATCAGAGCACTCGAAGACGAATTGAGCGCCCTGCGCCGCGAGCAATCCGCGATCCAGCGCAGTTTTTTTGAAGCCGCCCAGATTCAGCGCCGGCTCTGCGCGCCGCGCCAGTTCGAGTCGGCCGAATTCGAAGTCGCGGGAGAGATCTTCCCGGTGCGCCACCTCTCGGGCGATTTCTTCAAGGTCTTTGAGCTGGGTTCCGCGCTGGGAATCATCGTGGGCGACATCGCCGGCAAAGGATTGAGCGCCGGCATCTGGATGCCGCACCTGGTTTCCCTCGTTCATTCCTCGGCCCGCATTCACGCCGATCCGGCCGATGCGCTCGCCGCCGCCAACACCAAACTCTTGACCGGTTGTGGCGAGCCACCGCTGGCAGCGGTCTTCTATGCGCGCCTGGACCGAGCCACCGGCGACATCACCTATTGCAACGCGGGTTTGCCGTCGCCGCTGCTTCTCGGGCGGAACTATCGGGTCGAGCACCTTGAAACGGGCGGCCCGATGCTGGGAGCCACTTCTGCCGCCAGGTTCGCTAGCGGGGTGGCGGTAATCGAGGAAGGCGACACCCTGATTGCCTGCTCGGACGGCGTGACCGAATGCGAGAACTCCCGCGAACAGGAATTTGCTCTCGCGGGGCTGGCCAAGGCGGCCCGCGCGTTTGCGGGCGGAAGCGCCAGCCAGACCCTCTTTTCGACACTCGGCGCCGTGCTGGATTTTGCCGACGGCCGGGTGCTTCGCGATGATTTGACGCTGCTGGTGGTGCAGCGCACGGCAGCGACGATTTTGCATTGACGAGTTTCGGGCGGGCCGCCCGCTGTAGGAGGCGGCTTGGCCCAACCCCGTTTCCTGGTGGTTGAAAGAAGGCGATCGGGGCTCCGAGGTCGGCGGATTCGTGTCCTCGGAGCCGACAGTCGAGGTGTGTGCGCTCGGATTCATTCAGGGAGGAGTCGTTATGGCAGTGACGATGAATTCAGTTTTGTTAGGCCATCCGGAAGCGGCGGTTCACGCCGCGCTCGGAAACTATCCGGAGCTGTTTAGCGCGTTCTATCGCTCGCAATATGAATACGTCCTGAGGATTTGCCGGCGCTATCTGTGGCGCCACGAAGACGCGGAAGACGCCGCCGCCGAGGTGTTTTTGAAATTGCAGGCGCTCGATACGGAAGAAAATCCCATCCAGTCGCGCTCGTGGCTGTCGAAAGTCACCGGGCGGCATTGTATCGACAAGCTGAGAAAAGCCAAAGTCGAAAGCAACCGCTGTGCGGAAGGAGTCGAGTGCGATTCACTGCCCGAGAGCTTCGAGGGTTCGCCGCTTTCGCGCGTGCTGCGCCGCGAGGACGAGGAAAACGTCCGCCAGGCCCTGCGGCGCCTGCCGCGCGAATATCGCATCCTGCTCGTTCTTCACTACTACCGGCAATTGAGCTACGCCGAGATCGCCGTGGCGCTTGGCAAGCAGATGCCGGCCGTCAAGACCGGCGTCTTCCGGGCCAAGAGGCTGCTTCGCGATAAGCTATTGGCGGCGAACTGATCGAACCGCCACCGGCGGTAGCTTGGTCCGGACGGAGGCATAAACGTTCGCGGCGCGGAAGAAAGCGAAATCAACCAGCTCGCGCAAATCTGGTACCAAGGCTGGCGCGACGCGCATCTCGAGATCCTGCCCGCCGAACTGGCCCGCGATCGTACGCTCGGGAGCTTTCTAGCTCGTCTCGAGGCCGCGCTTGCCGATGTGCGCGTCGCCGGACCGCCGGGCGAGCCCGCGGGCTTTGCGATGCTCAAAAACGACGAGCTGTATCAACTCTACGTTTCCAGGCAGTCGCGCGGGGCAGGGGTCGCGGCCGCCCTCATCGCCGATGCCGAGGCCCGGCTCGCCCTCTATGGCGTCCGGAAAGCCTGGCTCGCCTGCGCCATTGGAAATGAACGCGCCGCCCGTTTTTATGAAAAAAGCGGCTGGCATCGCGTCGGCAGCATGACCAGCATTCTTGCAACCGCCAACGGGCCTTTCTCCTTGGCGGTCTGGCGCTACGAGGAAAATCTCCCCGGCCCCGGCTGAGGCCTTGGCTCTCGAGCTGAACTGCGTTTCACTTGAATGTGGTAAAATGAAGCTTCCCCAATGCCACCGGGAGCCACAACGCCGTGAAATTTGGAGTCGTAGTCTTTCCGGGCTCGAACTGTGACCACGACGCGTTCTATGCCGTCGGCAACATCCTTAAAAAGCCGGTCGAATTCATTTGGCACCAGTCGGAAGACCTGGCGCGAAGCGACGCCATCATCCTGCCCGGAGGATTCTCCTACGGCGACTATCTGCGCACCGGCGCCATCGCACGCTTCTCTCCGGTTATGAGGTCCGTCGAAAAATTTGCCAGAGCCGGCGGAATCGTGATGGGCATCTGCAACGGTTTTCAAATCCTCTGCGAAGCCGGCCTTCTTCCCGGCGCCATGATGCGCAACTCCGGCCTGCGTTTCATCTGCCGGCATGTTCACATTCGGGTCGAGGAAACGGACACGCCCTTCACCTGCGCCGCCAGCAAGGGCCAAATTCTGAAAATTCCCATCGCCCACGGCGACGGAAACTACAACGTCGACGCCCGGACGCTCGCCGAGCTCGAGCGCAACCGTCAGGTCCTGTTCCGCTACACCGATGCCGGCGGAACCGATGACGCGGCGGGCAACCCCAACGGTTCCATGCACAACATCGCCGGCATCTGCAATCGCGAACGCAACGTCGCGGGCCTGATGCCGCACCCGGAGCGCGCCGCGGAACCTGTGCTCGATTCGTCGGACGGATTGGTGATCCTCAAGTCCATGGCCGAGGCCATTGTCGGCGCGGTGAAGGCGACCGCTTGAGGGCCGATGGCCAAGCTGAACGTCGCCTGCACCGCCAAGCTGCGGAAGAGTTTCCAAAAGGCGGCTGGACTTACGTTGTCTGGCCGCACTCGGTAAAGTTTTTCGGCGCGCGCGGCCTGGTAAAGGTCAGGGGCAATATGGATGGGCAAGTCTTCCGCAGCTCCTTTATGGCGCAGGGCCACGGCCGGCACAAGCTCCCGGTCAGGGCGGCGATAGGGAAAGCGATCGGCAAGAAGGTCGGGCAGACGGCAAAGGTAGTTTTACACTAGCGGCCTCTGAGCTGAAGTGGGTCCAGCGCTCGAATGGCAATAAAGGATTCGATGGCAACGGCGGCGGCGGAAATCAAGGTCACTCCCGAAATTGCGGCGGAACACGGTATCACCGCGCAAGAATACGCGCGCATCCAGAAAATTCTCGGCCGCGATCCCAACCTTACCGAGCTGGGAATTTTCTCCGTAATGTGGAGCGAGCACTGCTCCTACAAATCGAGCAAGGTCCACCTCCGGCGCCTGCCCACGCGCGGAAAGCTGGTGGTGCAAGGCCCGGGCGAGAATGCCGGCGTCGTGGACATCGGCGACGGCCTGGTGGCCGCCTTCAAGATCGAATCGCACAACCACCCCAGCTACGTTGAGCCTTTCCAGGGCGCCACCACCGGGGTCGGCGGAATCCTGCGCGACATTTTCACCATGGGCGCGCGTCCCATCGCGGTTTTGGACTCTCTGCGCTTCGGCCCCATCTCCGCTCCGGCGGGCGAGCAAACTGCGCCGCTCGGCCCGGAACCCGCTGACAGCGCCACCCTCGAGGGCAACCGCCGCATCCTCGACGGCGTCATCCGCGGAATCGCCAACTATGGCAACTGCTTCGGCGTGCCCACCATAGGCGGCGAAGTCGCGTTCGAACCTTGCTACTCGCAAAATCCGCTGGTCAATGCGCTGGCACTCGGAATCGCCCGCAAAGAAGAGATTTTTCTCGCCAAAGCGAAAGGCGTCGGCAATCCCGTCATCTACGTCGGAGCAAAAACCGGCCGCGACGGAATCCACGGCGCGTCCCTGCTGGCTTCGGCCGAATTTACCGAACAGTCGCAGCAAAAACGCCCCAACGTCCAGGTCGGCGATCCTTTCATGGAAAAGCTTCTCCTCGAAGCGTGCCTGGAAGCCATGCGCACCGGCGCGGTCGTCGCCATCCAGGACATGGGCGCCGCCGGCCTCACCTGCTCCACGATGGAAATGGCCTCGCGCGGCGGCACCGGCATCGTGATCGATTTGGCCAGCGTTCCGCAGCGCGAAACCGGCATGACGCCCTATGAGATCATGCTCAGTGAATCGCAGGAGCGCATGTTGCTGGTGGCAGAGCGCGGCCGCGAAGGCGAAGTCCTCGACGTTTTCAAAAAATGGGGCCTGGATGCGGTGGTGATCGGCCAAGTGCAGGCGGGCGAACTGGCCGTAGTGAAACATCACGGCCTGGTCGCGGCCGAGATCCCGGCACATCCCTTGGCCGAGGAAGGACCGGTCTATGACCGCCCGATCGCCCGACCCGCTCCGCGTGCAGAAACCCTGAAGGATTGGTTCCAATTCGCGCCCGCGGGCGCCAACCTCACGGAAAATTTCAAGAAACTGCTGGCCTCTCCCGCTATCGCTTCCAAGCGCTGGATCACCGAGCAGTACGACACCTCGGTGCGCACCAATACGCTTGCGGGCCCGGGCACATCGGACGCCGCGGTCGTTCGAATCAAGGAGAGCGAAAACCATGGCGTGATGAAAGCGCTGGCTCTGGCAACCGACGGCAACGGCCGCTGGTGCCAGCTGGAGCCAAAGCTAGGCGCCATGCATGCCGTCGCCGAAGCAGCGCGCAACGTCGCCTCGAGCGGCGCTCGCCCCATTGCTGCAACCAACTGTCTGAACTTCGGCAGCCCGGAAAAACCGGAGGTCATGTGGCAGTTCTCGCAAGCCATTGACGGCATAGGTGAAGCCGCCTCGGCGCTCGGCACGCCGATCACCGGCGGCAACGTGAGCTTCTACAACGAAACGTTGGGCAAATCCATCTACCCGACTCCCATCATCGGCGTCTTGGGCCTGCTCGACGACGCTTCCCGCGTCCTAAAAATCGCCTTCCGCGCCCCCGCCGACACCATCGTCCTGCTCGATGCAGCCTCGGTCCCGGACTCGCCCGATGCCGGGTCTCTCGCGCGCGCGTCGCTAGCCCGGGAATTTTCTTCTTCCGAATACTCGAAGATCATCGCCCAAACGGTCGCCGGCGGGCCTCCCGCAATCGACCTGGCCGCCGAAAAGCGCCTCATCGACTGCCTGGTAGCCATGGCCTCGCAGGGAGTCGCGGCGTCCTGCCACGACATCTCGGATGGCGGCTTGGCCGTCGCCGTCGCTGAATCCTGCTTCGCGGCCCCGTCAGGAGGGGAGCAGGGTGCGCCGCGGCTTGGCGCCGCGATTGCCGTTACAGCCGCCGGTCCTGCCGAATCCGCTCTGTTTGGCGAGCGCGGCGCGCGGGCCATCGCGAGCGTGAGCCCTAGAAACATTGCCGCCCTGCGCACGATTGCGGCACAATACGGCGTCACCGCCGATCCGGTCGGTCAGGTTACCGGCGACGGCAGGCTACGCATCCAATATGATGGGGGCGCGGTCGTCGACGCTGCGGTCGAGACGCTGCGCGGAATCTGGGCCGGTTCGCTCGAACGTACTTTGTTTACGAAATGAATCTGAAGCTCGCATACGCGGACGATCACTTCCACGACCACTGTGGCGTTGTCGGGGTGTACGGCCACGAGGAGGCCGCCAAGCTCGCCTACCTCGGTCTGTACGCACTGCAGCATCGCGGACAGGAATCGGCCGGCATCGTTTCAACCGACGGCCGCGAGCTTCACGCCCACCGCGCAATGGGCGAGGTGGAAGAGATCTTCAAGCCCGAAGTTCTCAACAAATTGCCCGGCAGCCTGGCCATCGGCCATACGCGCTATTCGACCGCGGGCGACAAGGCGCTGCTCAACGCGCAGCCCATCCTGATCGACTGCAAC
>Ga0306920_100000937_pt1 | contig 35500 bp, 35 predicted proteins | sample flu12Cox44000170_FD_204666 | JGI IMG/M metagenome (GOLD analysis project Ga0306920, IMG submission 204666) | Lab enrichment of tropical soil microbial communities from Luquillo Experimental Forest, Puerto Rico - flux4day.12C.oxic.44.000.170 (v2)... | ecosystem: Environmental > Terrestrial >...
ACAAATACTCCATAGCTTGCGACGAGCCGCATTGCGCGTCGCAGTGCGTCGGGGTGGGCGCCGACTGCTTGGGCCAGTTCCGCGGCGCTCATCGACTCCTCACTCAGTGTATCGGCGACGGCCAGTTGTGCGATTTCGCACATGCATACGCTTGCATAGAGGTCCGCCCAACGATCGGCGACCGCTTCAACGACAGCTGCCTCAGAACACGGCTCATCGAGGCTGACGCGCAGATCGTGCAGAAGCGCGGCGCGCTCCTGCGGTTGGAGTACGAGCGCGACCTCACGAGCGTGTTTGAAGCCGATCGTACACATCGCTGTGATCTCCACCAGTGCGACGGTGCTAGGTCCGGAGGCCTCACGGATCGAGCTGAACTTTGGACCCGAAGCCGCACGTCTGCAACATATCTAAGTCAACGATTCTGCGGGTTCGGCTGCTGCAGCGCAGCGTCTAGCCCGCAAGTTAGGCCCAGTCATCTCAAAGTCCCTGCTGGTGAGCAGCTCTTGATGTGTCCGCTTCTCGCATTGTGAGTCGGCTGCTTTGGAGTAGCTCGAATGTCTTTGGAGGGTCGATAGCGCCAGTTCGCGAAACTTCCGTAGTCGGCTAGGACCGGCCGTTGAGCCCGTGCGATCAGTTCGCCCGATAGCGGTCACTGCGGAAGGCGCAACTTGCGCAGGAATGCTTTGTAGCGCGGGTCCCCCTCGAGTTTGCCCAGCAGCAGGCTTACTTGGATGAAATACAAGCCTGGATCCTTCTGATTGAAGGCACGCTCGAGCCAGCGGAACGCCTCCTCGCGCTGGCCGCGGTACGCGTACGCCTCGGCGATCTCGAAGGCTTCGTCGTTCGCATACTGGCGAACGAGGGCTGCCAGCTGCTCGTCGGACTCCGCTTTGCGCCCGAGATCGTGATAGATGAGAGTCAACGCCTGGGCCCGATCTACGTTTTCCTGCTGCTGATTGGTGACGACATTCAGTGCCTCCTCCCGGCGTCCCGTTGCCAGCAGGATGACCGCCAGATTGCGAGGCCCCGAAGAATAGGTTGGACTGATCTCGAGAACCCGGCGCTCGGCCGCTTCCGCTTCCTGCAGCCGGCCCGTTCGCGCGTAGACCTCAGAGAGGCTGTTCATCCCAGCCGCATACAGCGGGTCGCGCGCAAGCCCTGAGCTGAGCAGACCCGCCGCTTCATCCCAGTGACCGAGCGCCGCCGCCAGCCGCGCCGCGCACAGATGCACGACCGGATCACGTGGTGCAAACCGCAGGGCCGACTGCATCTCGTGGTCAGCCGCCGCCCAGTTCCAGTCGTACGCCGTGTATACCCAGCCGAGCCAGGCGTGCGCCTGCCCGGAGCGCGGATCGAGCCGGATCGCCGTCTCCAGAGTTTGGCGCGCACGCGCGTAGGTCGGGCCCGCGGGCGCAAAGCCGAACTCCGCCTGGAAGAGAACCATGCGTCCGAGTTGCGTCGCCGCCGCGGCGAAATTCGGGTCGAGGTCGAGAGCCTGCTGGAAGTAGTTGGCGCCGGTCTCGAAGCCTTCGCGGTCGTAGCGCTCCATGGAGTGCAAGCCGCGCAGGTAGAAGTCGTAGGCGGCCGGGTTGTTGGTCACCCCGTGCGACTGTAAAGCGTCGCTGTCGACGGTGACCTCCATCGCACGCGCAACCCCGGCTGCCAGTTCGTCCTGCAGCTTCAAAACATCACCAAAGGGCCGCTCGTAGGTGTGGGACCAGCGATGGGTGCCGTCGCGTGTGCTAACCAGCTGGGCCGTAACGCGCACCCGGTCACCCGCGCGCCGCACACTGCCTTCCAGCACGTAAGCGGCGCCGAGCTTGGCGCCGATCGCCCGCAGGTCGCCGTTCTGGCCCTTGAATTGAAACGATGAGGTCCGCCCGACGATGCTCAGGGTCGGCACGCCGGCGAGCAGGTTCAGTATTTCTTCGGACAAGCCGTCGGCGAAGTACTCTTGATCCTTCTTCTCGCTCATGTCTGCGAACGGCAGGACGGCAATCGAGTTCCCGGAGATGGTCGTCGGTGCCGCCGGAAGGGTCTGGACAACCGGCGCAGCCGTACCTTCCCTCGGCGTCACGCTGCGGTTGGGCAGCCCAAGTTTGTCGATCGCCAAGTACGCAACCGCGACGACGGTCACGGCCGCCGCTAAAACCATGGCCCGCCTTGACGTTGAAAATCTATGGATTGATCTTCCGATCGCAGGAACAGGGCTTGTGGCGTGATCGCCCGACGGGTCTGGCCGCCCCGCCCTCGGAATCTCCCTGGGCGACAGCAGGCGCCGGACACGCTCGATAAAAGCAGGGGGCGTCTCACCTCCGGGTAGGCGCGCCCACTGCAGCTCGCGGAACCTATCCGGTAACCGGTCGTCGTCCTGTGACGTCTCGTCGATGACAACAGGCAGTAAGAAAGGCTGGTCGGGAGCGATCAGGTGCGAACGATCGACCGCCAGCTTCCACTCGAGGCGGAAATACCCCTCGACGCGTGCATGCGCATTGGCGGAGATGACCGGGATAAAGAGAGCACACGCCTTGATCTGCTTGCGGATAGCCTGGTCCCAGGCTTCGCCACCGCGCAGTTCGCTCTGGTCGAACCAGACCTCAATACCAGCCGCCCGAAGAGCATCGCAGATCCGCCGCGCCGCATTGACATCCTGCGAAGCGTAGCTCAGGAATACCGCCCGCGAAGATTCAGTCACTAAAGGACTACCCCTGACACAACCCAATCTGCTCCGTAGCGGCAGCTTAGCTCAAGTGGCTAAGTTTGGCCGAGATCGACCGGCGGCGCGGTCAATGTCCGCTCCGTTACTCTTGAACGGCAGCCAACCGGCGAACCGTCAGACCGCTCAGGGTCGAAAGTGTGCATAGGCCCTACGATGCTGAACGGCGGCTCTTGAGAGCGGTAGGGGAGCATTGGCGAGCCGGCAGGCACGAGCCGAGGGTATGGCACGGCATGGCGGGCGTGTCGCTGCGCGTATTGGACCGGTGTTGCACTTTGGCGCCAAAGCCACCGGCCCCTCGGCGCAGTATCATCCCGTCGTGGAACGCCAGCGAACCGCAGCACGAGTTGCGAGAGGAATCTGAACAGTGGCGCTGATACAGGCGAGTACCTCTCCCCACGCGTTCTCGGATATCGAATTGCTCGTGGCGGCGGATGTCATTGAATCAGCGATACCAGAAAGCAGGAAACACCTGGAACGGGAAGCACTCAAGAGCGTGCTCGCCAAGCTGACCGCAGCTCACAACTGGAAAAGCCGCAGCACCGGTTAATGGGTACGTGGGCATCTATGCGAGTCTACTGCTGGAACTAACATGTGAAGTAAGGGAGTCCAATCAAGTTGGAGTGTTTCGAGTCAGTGCATGCGTACAGCACGCAGACTCAAGCCTTGCGGAATTACGGAACCGCACCTTTGGATTTTTTTCAGAATGGAGTAACAGGTGGGGTATCCAAGAAGCCTGACAAAATAGGCCAGTAAATTTCAGTGTGTTACGTGAGACCTCGATCCCCTTCAGCTCCACATTCCACCTCTCCATGCCTGTTCATTCGCGTCCACGTCTGAGTTTCGTCCTTGCGGGTTTGCTCGCGGTGATTGCGTCCATGGGGAGTGCTGCGCAAGCAGGTCCGGTTGTCGAGTGGGGTCGACCGCTAGGGCCGGCCTACACTGGGCCAGAGGTGCGTATGCGGGCGGTCGCGGCCGCAGCACCCCTGGAGGCGGAGGAATCCCACACCATCCAGATATTCGAGAGAACAGCGTCGTCGGTGGTCTACATCGTCAACAGCGCCTTATATCGTCAGCTCTTCTCGCGCAACGTGTATGAAGTGCCGCAAGGGGCCGGTTCGGGGTTTGTCTGGAACCAGGAGGGCTACATCGTCACCAACTTCCACGTCGTCTACAACGCCGACTCGCTAACCGTCGTGTTGGCGGATCAGACGGAGCACGAGGCACGCGTTGTGGGAGTTGATCCGGACCACGATCTGGCAGTGGTGCAGATCCAGTTGGCGAAGGAAAAGCTATCTCCCATCACCGTTGGCAGTTCGCACGATCTGAAAGTCGGCCAGAAAGTCCTCGCCATCGGCAATCCCTTCGGATTGGACCACACGTTGACTACCGGCGTGGTCAGCGCGCTCCACCGCTCGATCGAGTCCATGACGAAGCGCACGATCGAAAACGTGATCCAGACCGATGCGGCCATCAACCCGGGAAACTCCGGTGGTCCGCTGCTGGACAGCGGCGGCCGTCTGATCGGCATTAACACGATGATCGTGAGCCCGAGCGGGGCGTTTTCGGGTATCGGATTCGCCGTGCCCGTCGATACCATCAACGATATCGTCCCGCAGCTGATCCAGCATGGAAAGGTGATTCGTGCGGGGATCGGGGTGTCAGTACTTCCTGACTCGCTCGCCCGACGCTCGGTTCGGCAGGGAGTGATTATCGGAAAGGTGGTCCCGGGAGGTGCTGCGGACCGGTCGGGCCTGCGCGGCACGACACAGGGCCGCTCCGGTCAGCTCGGCGATGTGATCATCGCCCTCGACGGAGAGCCCGTTGATACCGGCGATGACTTACTGCGGCTTCTCGGCCGTCACAAGGCGGGGGAACAGGTGCGCTTGGAGATACTCCGCGATGGCCAGAGCCGAGAGGTGATCGTCAGGCTCGAGCCGGTGCAGTGACCGATTGGAGCCCAACCGCGGGGTGAATGAGTCCGGCCGCGAGAAGCCGGCTCGCCAGGCCATAGAAGTAGAGATATCCCCGGTATTCTCCGAACCGTTCGACAAAGCGGATCAGTGAGGCCCGCGAGCGCAGGTGCAGCAGCGCCGCGAGGCTGTTCTCCGCGCCCCTGTCCGTCTGCGGGAACACATCCAGTCGCCGCAAGCCGCGCAGCAGGATGAGCGCAGCGCTCCAGGGGCCGATCCCCGAGAGCTGAGTGAGCCGCTCGATAGCCTCGGCCGAGGAAAGTTTCGTGAAGCTATCGGCAGTCAGAACGCCCGAGGCGATGGCTTTCGCCACCGAGCGCAGCGCCTCTGACTTGCTCGCACTCATTCCGCAGCGCTTGAGACTCGCTGCGCGCACATCGGCGATGGTCTCTGCGGTCGGGAACAGGTGAAAAGGTTGGCCATCGTGTACCCCAACCTCGCCGAAGCGCCGTACGAGCTGCGCGACGACGGCCATCCCTGCATCGACACTCAGTTGCTGGAACGGGATCACATTGGCGACCGTCTCAAACAAGTCTGGGTATCGCGGCGGTCGCATGCCGCGCAGTTCGCGGGCGATCTCGCGCAGCGCCGGTTCCGCACCGGCACGGCGCTGAAGAGTTCCGGGATCGAGATCAAGACCCAGGATCTCGCGCGCGATCGGCGCTGCCTCGGCCGGCGCCCGCGGGGGGAGTTCGCGTCCAAGAAGCGAAAGTCTCAGCTCGGGGGCATCGACAGTCGCGAGATTCGTGACCTCCATGAGCACAGCCCGGGCCCGGATCCGGATGGCACGCCGGTAACGCGGCGGCTCCCAGCGATCGATCAGATTCGTCGGGCGCCGCTGCAGCACTCGCACTGTTGCTTCGAGATGAAACGGTGCTCGGACGGGCAGGCGCACGGCTAGCGCCAGAGATTCGAGGGCGTGAGCTCGGTGATCCGCGCGGCGGAGGGCCGTCTGCGCTCAAGTCCCCGCTGCAGTACGGATGTTATTTGATCTCCACCCTGGCGCCAGTCGCATCGCTGCAACGAGCGATTCGGGTTCACGCGCGCACCTATACTCCGCCGCGAGGAAATCCCACACCACATCCATCCACGTCCGGAACACGTACCGTCGCGCAATCGCCCTTTACATGCTGGTCGTCTGTCCATGGTGCCCGAACAGGCCGCCGAGCAGTGCCCAGAACAACGCTGACGCCGCGGTGAGGATGAACAGCGCTGGAATCATCGCAAGCGCGAGCTTCACGAGCAGCACTACCAACTCCAGAAATGGAATCTTCACGCCGACTACGTGTACGGCCGCCGGCTGTGCCAACCTGTCTTGCATCTTTTCACTCCCGGTAGAGGTATGTCGCTGATTGATCAGAGCAGCGCCAGAGCTGCCGTACAGTATAACCGTTACCAAATACCGGACGGCGCGCCAAGGGCGGCGAAGCGCGCCGCGAGAGTCGTCGCGAATCAACAGATGACGGCCCGCAAATTTGCCGTTCAGGAGTTCAGAGGTCCGGCGGACCGCTGTCGGACACAGGTCCAACCGACAGGAATCTTCCCGGAGCCGGAGTTAGTTCCCGGAACTCATCTCTTTGGTTCCGCTGTTCAGACGGGCTTGCCGCCCTCGTGTCAGTGCGTTGTATGCCGCATACGCCTCCACGGGCAGTCTTTTTTGTCGTCGATCGCTTGGCGCGTGTACCTGCGCAGATCGTCCCGCAAGATGTTGCGCAGGGGCTCCGGATGTGCGTTGACATCGCGGTAGAGGCTGCCGAGAGAAGTCGCCTCATGATCGAACTTGCCTCTGGACCTCGGAAAAGGTGGTCCAGGTTCCAACTGGCAGCAGCGCCAGTGTGATCCCATAAATACGGTCACTGCCGCGAGGTAGAAGCCAACGATGTCGTTATGCGAATGATCGACAATGTGGAGACGCCGCGCCCAGGCGTGGGTCAGATAAAGGCCAGCGAGGCCGATCATCACAAACACGGCGACTGTTAGAGTACCGAAGAGCCAGTTTGGAAGATCGTAGACCCAATACATATTCATAGATCAATCCATGAACCGCGGGTTCCTGCTGTGGGACCAGACGGCGGCAGTCGTGAACGCCCGGATGCGAGCACAATTCTGCTTCAATCCATTCATGGGACGCGGTGCTCGTCCACTGCCGCGACCAAGTCCACGTGTCGGGGCTTAGCGGACCGTGATTCACTCCGCGGCTTCAGGCCTACAACGCGCGCGCTCGTGCGGCATGAAACCAGAAAGTAGACGATCACCTCGAAACGATCCACGAACGGCTCCGACGCCACCTGCCGATGGGGCGACGCTTTGGCTTCTGTTCGCATATCGAAGCGGCGCTGCTCAAAATTGGGTGTTCCCTAATCCAGAGTCCGGTGGACATCGCTCTGAAGACACCGCACTCAACCGGGGACACTGAATGCGCATTCCGCTTGCCATCAGGACTGTCACACTCATCGCTTTGCACGGAACCGTCAATGCGGGGCCTCTTCAGGCCTGCGCGCGGGTATCGGCTCTAGTCGATGGGGCAGTCCGTCCGCTGTTTGCAAACCTGGCAGGGTCGCAGCCCGATGCCACACAACTCAGCGCACAGTTCCAGGCCTGCCTGAGTTCCCGCAATATCTGCAGTGTTGTGTACAACGCTCGATACGGAAAGGAAGCGCTGGTAGCGGGAGATGTTACGGCTGATCTACCCGTGCAGTATGCGTCCGAGCAAGGCAAGGCATCCGTAATACTGCTGGTGCGTTCGATACCGCGTGTTCGGAACGACTCAAATCAGTACTGCTTGGTTTCCGAAAGGCTCAGCGGAGCAACTTCTGTACAGCAGTGGGATGTGTACGGCTGGGTAATCGCGCCGAACGCCGGCGAAGCCTTGCCCTTGCAGAGGCAAGTTTTGGACTATAAAGCGATGTCTGACCCTAGGTCCCTGCGCGGCTTGGCAGCCGCACTCTGGTTTTTCGCAGAACGGATGTCAGGGCAACCTCTCCGTAGGTGAAAGGCTCTGAAGAGTCGCCCAGCGCAGTCTGATTCGCGTCGCACGAATCGGGGCCGGTTCGTGTGCCGGGCAGGCCACGAGCTCTGGTGAGCGTCACACCCGCGCGCGCAGCTGGGGTACGTGACTGCGGTGCGCTGCCCAGTCAGTGTTGCAGCTGGACGTCGCTCCAAAACCCGATCCAATGAGCTACGCGAGCGTGGGAGGTCCGCGGCGCCTCGTACGCCCAAGCCGCACGCTCGCTCGAGTGGGTTCCGTCCGAGAGATTGAAAAACTGCACACTGTGGGGACAGCGATGGTCGGCCGCTGTCTTAGGTGCGGCCTGTAGAAATTCCATGCGCACTGACGCCGGCGGGAAGTATTGGTAGCCGTCGAGCTCGATCGTCTGATCGCTTTCCGCTATGACGTGACCATGCCACGTGGCTTTCATGAAGCTTTCCTTTGCCGTCGTCGCGTGCCCCCAGTTTGCATTTTGCCGCGGTCCCGTCAACCTACAGTCGCTGGGAACTCTGTGCTCAAGGCTCGTCGCGACCGACACGATCAAGTCCGCCATTCAGAAGCTACGAAGCATCTGGATCTGAAGGCACCCAGGAGCGGGCTGGTTCAAGCTGAGGGTAGGGTATTGCACGTGGTCCCGAGCAGACACTCGAGTTGACGGCAAAGGATTTGGCAGCTACGGTCGTTATTTGTGCAAGACGAAATTCTCCTGTTAGAACGTCTGTACCGACAGTTCAATGCGCGCGAGATCGAGAACGTGCTGGCGATGTTGCACGAGGAAGTCGCGTGGGCCAATGGGATGGAGGGAGGCCATGTCCATGGGCGCAGCGGGGTGAGGGATTATTGGACGCGGCAGTGGGCGATGATCGATCCAAACGTTGAGCCAACAGGATTCTCTCGCGGCGCCGACGGTGAAGTAGTTGTCGAAGTTCATCAGACGGTCCGCGACCTCAGCGGCAAGTTGTTGAGCGAACGAACTGTAGGTCACATCTTTCGCATTGAGAACGGGCTGGTCACGCGTTTCGACATCGCGAGTCCTGGGGAAGACTGAGTTTCGTGACCCGAGCGCGCGCGCCGGGCCGCAGCGCCGGTTGTCGTTCCCGGACTAGGCTTTGCCCGCGTAGATCAGTCGCCCAGGTCCCAGCCGGGTCAGTACTTCGTCAAGACTCGCGTTGGAGACGGCGAAGCAGCCTTCGCTGCGTCCGAGCATGCCGCAGCGCCCGATCATCTCATCACTCACGTACCACGCGCCGTGCACCACGATCGCCCGCGCAGCAGCGTTACTGTTAGTGGGATCGAGGCCCTCGAGACGCATGGAATGACCGTGGGCACCGAGATAGGAAGCATCGGTTCGATAGGCGCCTGCAGACGTTGCGTTCGAGCGCGGCTCATTGGAAAAACGCGCGAGCCACCCTGTGTGGGCAGGATCCGACCCCCGGCCGTGCGCGACCCAGTGCGAGCGCACGCTGCCGTCGGTGAGATTCAACAGGTGAAAGCGCGGCGAGCGCGAGGGCAGTGAAAAATCTGCGATACCGAGAAAATCGCGGTGCGAGATGAGGTCACGGTGTAGCTCGAGCGCATCCAGCGCGCGCCGCAGCAAACCTGGGGCGACAGGCCCGGCAACACTGCTAATCCGCCTAGAGGCGGGCCGCGCCATGGCAGACGCCAGGCCGGTGAGGGCGACTCCGAGCAACCAACGACGTGAAAATCCCAAGACACGCTCCCGGCCGGCACAGGGAGCTTGAGACCGCCCGGGTCACGCGAAGTTCACTTGACATCTTATGGCTAATGGATGTGGCGTGGCGGCGCTGCCGCCGCGCTGCCAGTCAAGGCAGTCGGCGAGTGGTCGTGTATCGCAACGGCATCGGGATCGGCCGGGCGCGAATGACAATCAGCAGCGACGAGCCGATCACGAGTCGTGCGCTCAAACTGACGGAAGGCCCTAGCAGCACACTCGACCCGTACGTCCCCGACGCGACGAAATACCGCTGGGTGCGGATCGGCGTACCCGGACATACGCAGGAAGCGGGGACCCAGGTGAGTGCGGCGGCCTTGGCAAGGATCAAGCTTTCACTCGAGCTTGTCCGTCAGGTCAATTCGGTCCTGACGCAGTTCGCACGCATAATCCGGCGGCAGAAATCACTGCGAGCTTCACGCAGAGGAGGTGCGCGTGTCCCTGACAGTGGCGCAAGTATTGGTGGACGCCCTGGAGCGCATCGGCGTCAGGCACATCTTTGGGCTGATCGGGGACTCGCTCAACCCGCTCGCGGACGCAGTGCGGCGTAGCAAGATCCAGTGGTTGGGCGTGCGTCATGAAGAGGGCGCAGCGCTCGCGGCTGCCGGCCAGGCAAAGCTCACGGGGCGGCTGGGCGTGTGCTGCGGCACGACGGGACCCGGGAGCACGCATCTGGTCGCAGGCCTCTACGAGGCCAGCCGCGACCACGCACCCGTGCTCGCGATCTCCGGCGACATGCCGCGCCGGATGCACGGGACCGACTACATTCAGGCTACCGAGCCGGATCTGCTCTTCCGTGATCCCGCGCTGTACACCGAAACGATCTCATGTCCGGCACAGGCAGCAGCCGTAATACATCAGGCAATCGGCGCAGCGTATGCCGGACGGGGTGTCGCCCACCTTACGGTTCCGCAGGACGTCTTTGAATCGAAGGCGGAGTCGGCGGTCTCCAGCATCGCGACCCTGAAGCCGCTGCCCGAAGTCATCCCGGCTGAAGAGGCGATCGCCGACGCGGCGCGTCGCATCGATGCCGCAACCAGCGTCGTCATCATGTGCGGCGCCAGCTGCCGCGGAGCCGCCGGCGAGCTGCGCGCGCTATCCGATCGGCTCAAGGCGCCACTCATTCACTCCGTCAAGGGCAAGGACATCATGCCGCACGATGAGCCGCGTTGGATTGGCGGAATCGGCATGATCGGCACCAAGGCTTCCTACAATGCGGTGATGCGGTGCGAGCTGTTCATGATGCTCGGCACCGCCTACCCGTACTCAGAATATCTGCCGCACAGGACAACCATCATTCAAGTTGACGAGCGCGCGCGAGTGCTTGGGCGCCGTGCTCCGACTGCCCTGGGGATCGTGGGCTCGGTTCGCCCCACGTTGAGGCTGTTGCTCGATCGCGTGGCTGCCAAAGCTGACAGCGGATTCTTTGACGAGGTGAATGCCGCCCGCCACAAATGGAACGCGATGCTCGACTCGCAAGCGCATCCGGCGGCTGAACACGCTGTGGTCGGCGAACTGGCTCCGCCAGAGCGGCTCGCAGCGGATCATCGGCTCGTTCAATAACGCTGCCGTCGGAACGGCGCTGGGTCAGGCGAATGGGATTCAGGCTCTCGATCGCTCGCGCCAGGTCATCGCGCTTTGCGGCGACGGCGGGTTCAACATGCTGATGAGCGAATTCCTGACCGCGGTGCACCATAAGCTACCCGTCAAGGTCGTGGTGTACAACAACGCATCGTTCGGGCTCATACCCCTCGAGGCCGAGGCCAACGGGCTGCCTGCGTACCGGGAAGGCATCGAATTTCCTAACCCGGACTTCGTAGAGCTGGCGCGCGCTTGCGGCGCACAGGGATTTCGTGCGGCACGGCCCGGCGAGCTGCGCGGCGCGATCGAGCAGGCGCTTGAAACCGTTGGCCCGGTCCTCGTCGATTGCGTCGTCTTGCGGAATGAGATGCCCAACTTTCCGCACCTCAAACTGGAAAAGATCGGCAACTACGCCGCTGCAAAGCACGGTTGCGGCGCGGGTCGACGCTCCACTGGCACTGAGCCGGGCATGGCATGTGAACGGTCAATGGGACTGCATGATGTCAACACGCCAGCACCGGCCCGCCGTGCACGCCTAGAATGAGTCGGTATGCACCCTGAACGAGCGGGCCTTCCGACACCAAGTACCGCTCGAGCACCGAAGCAAAGGGGAAATGGCGATGATTGGTCGAGAGTTCCGTAGGCGACTGCGACTTCTACAAGGCCGAAGTGAGACGATTACGACCCGCTTCGAACTGACGGACACAGGTCACCTGGTCGAGCACATCTCACTGGAGACTCACGACAGGCGCACGGGTGCCCGGCCCGATACGCGCCTTGTGCCCGTCGACCGCCGCAAGGACCCTAGGACCTCCTGAACCCGCATCCGGCCCATCGGGACGCCTTCGACTTGGGGCGAGCCTTGGTGTTTTTTTGGCCTCGGTATAGGGTGATGAGCTGTGCCGGGGTGGGGGAGAAGAAGCATGAAGGGACGTGTGGCACTGGTCACGGGCGGCGGCCGGGGCATCGGGCGGGAGGCGGCGCTGCTCCTGGCAGCGGCCGGAGCGCGCGTCATGATCGTCTCGCGTAGCGCTGGCGAGCTCCTTTCTGTTGGCCTTGAATATGTTGCAGCGGATCTCGGCACGAGCGCGGGCTGCGCACTCGCGGTTAGCGAGACCGAGCGACGACTCGGGCCGATTGACATACTGGTCGTCAATCACGGCATCGGCTCGGCTCACGAGCGGCTCGTGTGGGAGCAGGATCCGGAGGTCTGGCGCGAAACGATGCGCGTCAATCTCGACGGTCCATTCGAGCTCGCGCGTCTCACCGTGGGGGGCATGTGTGAGCGGCGCTTCGGCCGCCTCGTATTCACGAGCTCGACCGCGGGCGAGAAGGCGGAACGTAGCGGCAGTGCTTACACCGCCTCCAAGCACGGACTCATTGGGCTTGCGCGCGCGGTCGCGCAAGATGCCGGGCCCTTTGGCGTGACCTCCAATGCTGTGCTGCCGGGATGGGTGCGAACGGCAATGGCGGAGCGCTCGGCGAAGACCGAGGCCGAGCGGCGCGGTGTCACTGTCGAGCAGGTGTGGCGCGAACGCGCCGCGATCTACCCGCAGAACCGGGTGCTGGAGCCACGTGAAGTGGCACAGGTCATCGCATTTCTGTGCAGCGACGCAGCCACGGGCGTGAACGGTGAGGCGATCACGGTGGCACTTGGAGGAGTGTGGTAGGGCGCGCACAGCGCAGCGCGGCCCAGGTCCCGGCGCTCACCGTGCTGCTCTCGGCCGAAGTCGCGATTGGCTCTCCCGTGGTGCCCGCGAACACCAGGCTCGTCCACATCGTGGCGCTCGGAGATTCGAAATAGAATCGCGGTGTCGAGGCGCTGGTCGTACAGGGGATAACCAGCCGTGGCCACTCGGAGACTCGCGACTTATCGGGCGAAGAGGGACTTTAGAAAGACTACCGAGCCAAGCGGCGAACGCAAGGTCGCGCGCGCCGATCATCTGCGCTTCGTAATTCAGAAGCATGCCGCCCGACGTCTGCACTATGACCTGCGGCTCGAGCTCGATGGGGTGTTCAAGTCCTGGGCGGTCACCCGGGAACCGTCCCTTGACCCGAAGGTCAAGCGCCTGGCGGTCGAGGTCGAGGATCACCCGCTCGATTACGGGGACTTCGAGGGCACTATCCCCAGGGGGCAATACGGTGGCGGCACGGTGCAGTTGTGGGACCGGGGCTATTGGCAGCCAGAAGGTGAGCTTTCTCCGCTCGAGATGCTGAGGAAAGGGATTCTCAGGTTCACGCTCGAGGGGAAGCGCCTGCACGGCGGTTGGGTGTTGGTTCGCATGCGCAGCGACCGCTCCAACGATCGCCGCCACAACTGGCTGCTCATAAAGCACCACGACGCCTCAGACCACGCACACAACGGGAATGGCTCGCTCGCTGAAGACCGCTCAGTGGCCTCTGGCCGCACGATGGCGGACATCGCTGCGGGCAGGGGGCGCAAACCCAGGCCCTTTATGCTGAAGGGTTCCCAATATCAGAGCGACGCAGTCTGGGATTCGAATCGCGTTGCAAAGGCCAATGCTACGGCCGCCGTGCGCGGCGCGGCGCAGGAGTCCCGCCCACCGGCGGTGATGGGCGTATCGATCTCAAATCCGGATAAGACGCTCTGGCCGGCGACAGCCGGGACCGAGGCAATCACCAAGCTCGAGCTCGCGAGATATTACGAAGCAGTGGGACCGTGGATGATGGAGCACATCCGCGGACGACCATGTTCCATTGTCCGGGCGCCCGACGGAATTGCGGGTGAGCGCTTCTTCCAGCGCCATGCCATGCCGGGCACCTCCAGGCTTCTCGATCTCGTAAAGGTCTCGGGAGATCGCAAACCGTATCTGCAGATCGATCGCGTCGAAGGTCTCGCTGCGGTCGCCCAGGTGGCGGCGCTGGAGCTTCATCCATGGAATTGCGCCCCGGGGTACCCAGAGGTTCCGGGACGGTTTGTCTTCGATCTCGACCCCGCGCCCGAGGTCGCCTTCGATCGCGTCATCGAGGCCGCGATCGAGTTGCGTGAGCGGCTGGAGAAACTGGGTCTCGTGGCCTTCTGCAAAACCACGGGCGGCAAAGGACTGCACGTCGTGACGCCCTTCACGCTGTCGAGGACCGCAAAGCTCGGATGGCCCGAGGCCAAGGCCATGGCACGGGAAATCTGCGAGCGCATGGCGGCCGACAGCCCGAAAAAGTACCTGGTCAAGATGACGAAGAAGGAGCGCACCGGTCGCATTTTCCTCGATTACCTGCGCAATGATCGGATGGCCACCGCAGTGGCACCGCTCTCGCCGCGCGCCCGCGCGGGGGCCCCTGTCTCCATGCCGCTCAGTTGGAATCAGGTGAAGAGCGGACTCGAACCGATGCGCTTCTCCCTGCGGACCGCCCCGGCCTTGCTCTCAAGGTCGAGGGCGTGGAAGGACTACCGCGAGGGCGAAAGGGGTCCGCGCGAGGCGCTCAAGCGCCTTACGGCTGGCGGCCCAGCGCGTTCGCCGCGCAACGAACGCTGAATCATCGTGCTCAGTCTTGGCGTGCTGGAGGTAACTTTGCGCGCCGTGTCGATGGCACTCTCGGGCCATCAATTTTTGCGCCCGCACCCGTGTCACGAGCCTTTTCGCGCCGACGGGGTTCCGCTGACAACATACCCACGGACGCATTGAGGGCCGCAGCTAGCGCCGCGTCGCCGTTAACGAGCGCCTCCCAGTTCAGCTCCAGTCCCTTGCGCTTGCCCTTCGGCGTCAGCTTGAGTGCGAGCGGAGAGATAGCCACGATGTAAGCGCGATCTCCGATCCGCAGTTCCCGTTTGAGAGTCTTGTCCAGCAGTGTGGTCATGGAGCTGAGACCACTCGCCGCCGCATTGGTTTGCCCTGTGGCACCGAGCGGCGCCGTGAGCTCTACATCTCCGGATTCTCGCACCGGCGGCGAGCGCGGTCACAGCCAAGGCCGGGTGTCTGATCTGTTGAGTTCGAACATCACGGCTACGCTTGCTTGTTCCGCTGGTGCGGGCCATCGTTATCCCACGTGACCGAAGCGAACCAACAAGCGATCCGCGCATTCTTCGCCGGGCTCGACGAGGAAGCACACGATCTCGCCGAGCGCCTGGCTCACGGCGACGACGAAAGTGTGTGGGCTTGGTTTGAGCGACGTTACCCGAAAGCGACCAAGCGCGCTGCCAAGGGCCGTCACTGGCGCGAGTTTGTCACGGCGATCCGCGAATTCTACGGTGACGAAACGCGCCTTCAGTAGGCCGTAGACCCGCCGCGCCCGTCGTCGGGCTGCTACGCGATCAGGTCGCGATAGGCATGCCAGGTTGCATAGCCGAGGAGCGGTGCGACGACCACCATGCCGATGAGCAGGGTGAGAAAGCCGATAGCGGTCAGCCCAACGATGAGCCCCGCCCAAACCACCATGGCCGGGAGATTGGCGAAGGTGACGCGCAAGCTGGCGCGCATCGCGTCCGAGGCGCTCGCGTGTCGTTCGATGATGAGTGGTACCGATACCACCGATAGCACGAACACGATGGCAGCGAGCACACCGCCGCAAACGAGATAGCCGAGCACCTGTGAGGGGGTGAGCATGCTTGCGCCGCCCCATAACGCAACCGCGAGGCTCGGCACAGAATCGCTCAGCACCGACCCGAGCAGGATCCCTGACAGAACGAACCAGAGCAGCGCGATCAACGCAAGAATGCCGCCGAAATGGAGCAAGCCGTCGGGGTTGCGCGTGAGTGCCTGCAGTGATTCATCGAAGCCGAGAGGCTCGCGTGCCTCGCGTCGCCGGGCGAGCTCGCACAACCCGGTAGTCATCACCGGACCGACGAGGAGATAACCCGTAATGGCAGCGGCCGTCAGATACATGTGTGTGCCGCCGAGTGTGAGAAGCACGGCACCGAGAATCGCGATGAGCGCGCCCTGGGCCAGACCCGGCCAACCGATCCGCTTCAGATCGTCCCATCCCCGATTGAGCCACTCGATCGGTCGCCCTGCGGGAACATGGCGAACTTCTATCTGAAGGGCCTCGGGCCTGCTGACACCGACGGATGTGGTCATGGACGCCTCCTGTCCGCAAAAGCCGCCGTGCGTGCATGAATCGCCATCCCAAGTCTACGCCTGACTTGGGCCCTTGGGGATGGTGGTGCCGGTAGCCCCGCCGGTACACTTCGGTTCGGTCATGCCCCCGTAGCTCAGTGGATAGAGCGACCGCCTCCTAAGCGGTAGGTCGTCGGTTCAACTCCGGCCGGGGGCGCCAGACCCTACTGATCAGGATTGGCATTGCAGTCTGTCCTATTGAAAGGCGAGTGAATCGTTGCGACTTCTGTGAGCTCATCCAGAGGTGTATGTGAGCTGCTGGATTGCCGGTTGCGGGCGCGGGCCGGATGGCCTTTTTAGCGGATAATTCCCCGCGCATCTGACCGTAAATATATTGCTCGCATGTTCGCCACGACACAATCGCCAGAGCAGCTGCCAATCCAATTGACCGCTACGCGATTAGCAGTTGGATGTCCCTCAGGCGCAACCGAGCTCGCACAGCCGAATGCTGCAACGCGGTGCTCATCGGAGAATCGCGGCCGGCGGCGCTACAGTACAAGCCAGGAGGATATCGCCGCGATCTGCGAGCAAGGCGAGCTCATCACCACTACAATTCTCGGCGAACCACGTAGAGTGGACCTAACCACGCCACTCGGCGATTTGTGAGCGTTTGTGCGTCGTCCACACGGGAGATTTCATCCACTGCGGGAGGGTCTCTCCATGATCAAGTTGGGCCGTGCAACGACGATCTGCTGCCTAGGCCGGCCCACTGCTTAATTCAACCGATCACCCCGGAACCGCGGACGGAAAGCCCACGCGGATTTCCTTTTCGGATGTGGCGCTTAGAGTGACTGGATCAAAAAGCTGGATAAACGCGCAATGATGCCGATCACGAGCCGGTGGAAAGCGACTAACTTGTTTCAACAAATCGCACCACGTCCGCAGGAGTATTGACTGCACCTATAGCGTCAACGGTTGATCTGGCCTGGATGCGTCGTACGCCAGTAGTGCCTCACCCCCGAAGCTCCAGAGCCAGAAAGTGATCTGGCGAAAGGACGTAACCATGGCTACCCACACCATTCGCATTGATCGGAGCAAACAGCTACACGCGGAGCCCCACACTGGGCACAACCGCTGGCACCCGGATATTCCGCCCGTGCTACGCGTTGACCCTGAGGATTCCGTGGTGATGGAGACGCGTGATGCGTTCGATGGAATCGTCACACCGGACACTACGGTCGACGACTTGCGCCGCCTCGATCTCAGTGCCGCCTTCAGTCTCCTCCATCCCCTGACCGGGCCAGTCTTCATCAATGGGGCAGAGCCTGGAGATCTCCTTGAAGTGCATATCGTTGACATCCGGCCGCAGCCGTTTGGGTTCACCACGATCTTGCCGCGCTTTGGCTTTTTACGGGACTATTTCCCGACGTTTTTCGTGGTCAGATGGAGCATCGACGGCGCCTCTGCAGTATCGCGTGATCTCCCTGGCGTGCGTATCCCGGCGGGAGCCTTCATGGGAACTATGGGTGTGGCCCCTTCACGCGCTTCACGGAAGCGTATGGCCGCGCGCGAGGACGAGCTGTTGCGCCGTGGTGGGGTGGTCAATCCACCGCTTGCACGGGGTGCGGTACCCAGTATTGAACCGCTCGCCAGCGAAGGCCTGCGCACCATTCCGCCGCGTGAGACAGGTGGCAATTTTGACATCAAACAACTAACCGCCGGCACCACCCTGCTGCTGCCGGTGGACGTCCCCGGCGCCCTGTTCTCTGCCGGCGACTGTCATTTCGCGCAGGGTGATGGGGAGAGCTGTGGCACCGCCGTCGAGATAGCGGCGACGTTCACCGCACGCTTTGGCCTGCGCAAGGGTGTGGCGGCTCAACGCGGCATTCGCCGGCCACAGTTTGAGCGCACGGTGGCCGATCCAGGAGCCGCAGCATTACCGCAGCGCTTCTTTGCCACCACCGGAATGCCCATTACCCGTGAGGACCGCAACGAATCCGAAGACGTAACGCTGGCGGCTAAGGATGCGCTGCTCAACATGATCGACCACCTCGTCGCTGAGCGCGGCTACAGTCGTGAGCAGGCCTATGCCCTGACGAGTGTGGCCGTCAATCTGTACATCAGCGAGCTAGTGGATGTCCCCAATGTGACGGTGTCAGCTTTTCTTCCGTTGGACATTTTTGTCTAAGCGCGACAAGGGCTGGGGTCTTGCGCTTTACATGCGGTCTGCGCGCCGAGAGTCACCCTGCTGCGCACCCCATTTAGCGTGAGAGGTAATCATGTCATACACAGTGGCAGACCAATTTGCAGCAATTCTTGCCACGGCCGGCGTAAAGCGCGTCTACGGCGTGGTGGGCGACAGCTTGAACGGGCTAACCGACGCCCTGCGCCGCCAAGGCAAGATCCAGTGGATTCATGTAAGGCATGAGGAAGTGGCCGCCTTCGCCGCGGGCGCCGAGGCGCACTTGACCGGCTCGCTGGCCGTGTGTGCCGGCAGCTGTGGTCCGGGCAATCTGCACCTGATCAATGGCCTGTTTGACTGCCACCGTTCGCGGGTCCCGGTGTTGGCGATCGCGGCTCAGATTCCCTTGGTCGAGATCGGCTCCGGCTATTTTCAGGAGACGCACCCGCAGGGGCTCTTTCGCGAGTGCAGTCACTACAGCGAGCTGGTCTCAAGCGCCGCACAGATGCCGCGCACGCTCGAGATCGCAATCCGTGAGGCAGTCGGCAAGCGTGGTGTTTCAGTCGTCGTGCTGCCTGGCGATGTGGCCCTGCAGGCGAGCGTGGCAAGCTCGCTGCCCGACTTGGGCAGTCTCTTGCCAACCCCCCCGGTGGTGGTACCGGCAAAAGAGGATCTGGACAGGCTAGCGGCACTTCTGAACGCTAATTCACGCATCACGCTCCTGTGCGGCTCCGGCTGTCAGGGCGCACACGATGAGCTACTGACGTTGGGTCAACGTCTCATGGCGCCAATGGTGCACGCAATGCGAGGCAAAGAGCATGTGGAGTGGGAGAACCCCTACGATGTCGGCATGACCGGGCTGATAGGGTTCTCGTCCGGCTACTACGCGATGCTCGATTGTGAAGTCCTGCTGATGCTGGGAACCGACTTTCCCTATCGCCAGTTCTATCCCGAGGGGCGGGACGTGCGCATCGCGCAGGTCGACCTGCGCGCCGAGCAGATCGGGCGCCGAGCGCGAGTCGACGTCGGTGTGGTAGGGGAAGTGCGCACGACAATCCAGGCGCTGCTGCCGCTTCTCCGGCCGAAAACGAACGATATGCATCTCAGAAAGGCTCGGGATCACTACGCCAGCTCACGCCGATCACTCGACGAGCTCGCCGCGAGCACCGACCGGCCCGGCATCCATCCACAACAGGTCGCTAAGGCAATCAGTGATCACGCTAGCGACGATGCCATGTTCACCTGCGATGTGGGACTGCCCACCGTCTGGGCGGCACGCTATCTGGCCATGAACGGCCACCGGCGCCTCATTGGATCCTTCTGGCATGGTTCGATGGCCAATGCGATGGCACAGGCTCTCGGCGCGCAGGCGGCATTCCCCGGCCGCCAGGTGATTTCCCTGTCGGGCGATGGCGGATTCACCATGCTGATGGGCGACTTCCTCAGCCTCGTGCAGCTTAAGCTGCCGGTGAAGGTGGTGGTGTTCAACAATGGCGCGCTCGGTTTCGTCGAGCTCGAGCAGAAATCGACTGGGTTCCTTAGTAGCGGCACGGAGCTCATGAATCCGAATTTTTCGGCGATGGCAGAAGCCGTAGGCGTGCGCGGCATCCGACTCGAGCAGGCTAGCGAGGTGGACTCCGCAATAGCCGCTGCTCTTGCCCACGACGGACCCGTGTTGGTCGATGCAGTGGTACACCGCACAGAGCTCGCCATGCCTCCATCGGTCACGATCGAGATGGCAAAGGGCCTCTCGCTCTACATGGTCAAGGCGATCATCGGGGGTAGAACAGACGAGATCATTGACCTAGCTCGCACCAATCTCTGGCGCTAGGGTGCCCGTGCGATTACTCCCCTTAAGGCACCGATGCGTCAGGGGCGGCCCGCCCCAGGTACGGCCGCACGCAAAGTCGAGATGCGCGCCTTATGCCGCACCATAGGCTCCGAAGGCCCCGGGCGCGGGACTCTGCATCAACGTGTTGAGACCCTCAAGGTAGAACTGGATCTACGCGTCAGGTCGAATTTAAATTCCGCAGGCGCTGAGGTGTCCGAAAAAATGACGTGAACAAGAGGAGCTGTGCCTCCGAAGGCCAGTATGAAAGCTAGCTTCAGTCATCGTGTAAGGGGCTGGCTTCTGATTTCTTTGCACTCCCTGCGCGATGCAGATCACCGGATTATTTCGGATGACGATCGATCGGCTCGAGATCTCGGGGCAGCTCCCAAGACACTGACAGCTGAGCGGAAACCCGGTGGCGTGGTTGGAGCAGGCCATCGAAACCTAGGCAAGAGGGCGGGAGTCGGCCACGCATGATATTTCTGCAGAAATCCCGGTAAAGAGATGTCCGCGGTACCAAAAAAAAGCAGAAACTGGCGGAGATGATGAAGAATTAGAAAGGGCGTCGCGCGCCGATTGCCATGGACCTCATCGAGTACTTCGAGCGTCAAAAGGAGCGATGTGAGCGGGAGCTCCGATACGCGGACACGCCGGGCTTTCAGCTGTTTGAAACAACTCCACAGGGCGAGCAGGACATCACCCAGCAGCACATTCAGCAATTACGTGAAGCCCGCGACGGGTATCAGCGGATGATCGAGTACCTCAAGGCACGCGACTAAGCAGCGGCCACATGCCCTGCCAACTATCCTAGACACTCGAGTCAAGTCTGCGTCAACTCTGCTGCTGATAGGTTGCGGTGACCTCGTAGATGAGTTGCAGCAGGCAAGCGCGCCTTGAGGCATGGTCCTGGCCCCGCGAGCCGTGGCACTCGAGCACCCCTTCCGCGCGGTGCGTAGCGTCTGCTAATGCTGCCGTGACGGCACCATCGAGGTCGAACTGCCCGTCGCAGTCGGAATACGGACATCGATATTCAAAAAACGCACGGGCCGGGGGATAGAGCATATGCGTTTGTGAAGTTGGCACGCTTGAGCCCGAACCTTGGAATCTCAACTCAATGCGCAGATGTTGGAGCGTAGGAAACGCTGTACGCAACACCGGCGCCGTGGCCCGATCGCGACGCAACTGTTCCATTTGCGCTTTGCGCGTGGGAGCCGAAACAACGAATTTCATGTACGACTCATGGAAGTCGCATCGCAGTGTGGCGCCAGTCTCAAGTCCGGTTCGCAGCCCGCGCGGCTCGCGTCCGTTGCTCTTCGCGCACGTCCTCGAGCGTCAATCGAGTGCTAACCGCAATTACATCGAGGATGGGATGCGCTGGATCAGATGGCATTCGCAGTTGATGAATTCTTTCCCATGTTCGAATGCGTACGTCAGGCGGATTCAGGTCGGAACGCTGCTCGGCCAGCTCCTGGCGCCTCTTTTCCGCTCGCTCATATTCTTCGCGAGCGAGGCGTTCGGCAGGATTTACTAGGTCGCTTGTGCGCGATGTCGCCATGTGTCAATACAGCCCCGAAGTTCAGTAGCGTCGCGGGCCGCCCCGGTGACCTCCGCCGGATCGATCGCGGTCCTGCGCCTCGTTGACCCTAAGGGCGCGACCTTCGAAGTCCTTGCCGTTCAGCGCCTGCATTGCGCGCGATGCGTCCGCATTTGACATTTCGACAAAACCGAACCCGCGCGGACGCCCGGTGTCGCGATCGGTGATCAACGAGACTTTCTCGACGGTTCCATGCGCTGAGAACAGAGCACGCACACCCTCTTCAGTCGCCGTGAATGGAAGATTTCCCACGTAAAGCTTAGTCACTGCACATTACTCACTAGACAAACATTGGAAAAATGACAGCCGTTACACTCTGTCTCCTGGTTCGCCGACTCCCGCGAGAATCACACACCCTGGCTGATGCGAGCGACGTAGCAACCGCGATCAGCGCCAAGGGTAGAGAAACCCAATAAAGTCACGAACCGGTGGGTACATTACGCTAGTTTGCCGCCCCGTGCGGCTGATCTTCTCGAGTCAGGCCCGTGGGTGCTCGGGATGAGGTCTTCAGCCCCGGCCCGCTACCGGGGTGCCCGAAGCGCCCACCGCATCCTCGACAGGCTCGACCGGTGGGCTGGCATCAGCGAGCGTTGCGCGATTAGTCCTACGCTGCTGTTTTTCCTGCTGGCGCGCCTTTCTCGCCAGTTCCCTTTGCTTTCTAGCTTGATGATAGTTCGGCTTTGCCACGACGTTCTCACCTACTGCGGGATCGGTGCCTGCCAGCGTAGCAGGTAGAGAAGCAGCCGTACGTGTTTTGCTGGGTCAGGCCGAATAATGACCGGAAGGCGTGACACGCCGCAAATCCGCCCCTTGGACCACCCGGCTAGAGGTTTTCTGTGGCGGTCCCGACCGAGATGCGAAGCGGCTCGGCCATGGACCCCACGGCACCGTCAACCGGACCTTCGCAGCAGAAGCCGGCCCCGCCGCCGGCCGGCAATGAACTGAAGAACCTGAGCGTGGCCCCGCCCTTACAGGTAGTGAAAACGCCCACCCAGGATGAGCCGAGTCGAGCGCGAATTCTGCCAACGTGCTCTTGAGGATGGGCAGTCGGTTGTGCCATCGCCGAATGGGTCGCGAGCGATGCCGAGGTGAGTTAACCGCCCGCACAACAATCTTCAGGAGCGTTCAGCTCCTAATGCCGGCGCTGCCAGAGGACCTCTCAACGTAGGGTTCAGGAACGTTGGGGGGTGAGGCGGCGTCACGGCGGGTTTCCACCCCCGCGTCGAGGTCCTCCTTATGATACGGTAGCCACGCATAGATCTCGGGTGAGGTCTGCGGGTATGTGAGGAACTCCTCGCGTGACTCGAGCGCTCGCTCGAGCCTACGTCGCTTAAGGCGCCAGATCGCGAAAAACGTGAAGGGGAGTGTCAGAGCGACCGCGTACACAAAGAACGCATTGGGTCGCGTGAGTTCCATGACGAGGGAGCCCACAGCGGGACCAATCGCTCCGCCCAGCGACCAGACGAACAGCAGCGTCGAGGACAGCGCAACGTAGTCGACTGACTCGGCACGGTCATTGGCGTGCGCGACGCCGACCGCGTACAGACTCTCGGCGCAGCCTCCGAACGCTGCGAAGAGCAGCACCAGCAGCACGAACGGCGTCTGCCGGTCCACCAGCGCGAGGGCAGCTGTCACCGCCAGCGTGGCGGCGCCCAGACCGATCAGCGCGTACAGCCGATCAACCTTGTCTGAGACGCACCCGATCGGCCACTGCAGAAACAGACCACCTAGCGACACGCAGGCCATGAGCACGACGATTTGACGCTGGTCGAACCCGATCTTCTCACCAAAGAGCGGCCCGACGGTCGTGAATGCCGTGAGGATCAGGCCGTTCAGAAGGCACGCGAGAACGCTCACCGGTGAGGTTCTAAGTGCCTTCAAGAACCGCGGTTGGATCTTGCGGGGCAGAGTAGGCGCGCGGACGTTAACACCAGCCATAGGCACCAGCGCGAGGGTCGTCGCTATGCCGGCGAGGAACAGGAACTCGGGACCCCGGACGTTGAGGCTCTCGCCCATCAGCTGGCCACCGCCGTAGAAGAGGCCGACGATGAGCACGTAGATCGTCAGCATCTGGCCGCGCTGCTCGTTGGCAACGAGCGCGTTGAGCCAGCTCTCGACGATGACTGCAAGGCCGGCGGCGTTGAGACCGATCACAAACCTGATCAGCACGAGGAACGGCGCGCCGACCGCGAAGTAGAGTCCGAGGATCGCAACCGCCTTCATGCCGGCGAAAGCAGCGTACGCGCGCTCAAGTCCAACCGGCGCGATGATCCGGTGAGCGTACAGGCATCCGGTGAGAAAGCCGACCGCCTCGGCGGTCCCGAGCAGGCCAATAGCTGAGGGACTTAGGCCCTGGGCGGAGAACCTAAGCGGAAGCAGCGTCGCAAGGACGCCAACGCCCAAGTAGAGCAGGGCGGTGCTGACGAGCGGTGGAGCGACGCGCCACGACAGCCCCACCCGCCCGGCGGGCGAGCTCGGTGTCGGCAGTGTGGAGGTCGCGCGGTTCATCGTCGCACTCAATGAAGTCGGCCAGCGGCAGCGCACGCAGCCGCGTCGCGCCACGCGCCACGCACCACGTATTCCGCAAGTTCGGCTGACTACACATATGGAGTTGGTCCCGGGAAAAAACCAAGCCAATTATGCCCGAATTGGTTGTAACCAGCCAGTCGTGAGAACCGAGTACAGGCTCGACGCAGCGTGCCAGCTGATGCTGTGAGTGAGCCTAAGCGGGCTCAGTGTCGACCGTCCGTTGTTCGGCACGCGCGGTGATGTACACCTCGCGCGCCGCGTCGAGGTTCAAAACGAAGATTCCGAGACCGACCAGCAGGTCAGGCCATGCGGACGGCCAGAGCAGCGTGAGCCCCCCAGCACCAATGATGGCGAGGTTCGCGAGCACATCGTTGCGTGCGGAGAGAAACTTGGCGCGCGACAGGCTTCCTCCCGCGTGACGGACCCGCGTCAGAGTGAGTGCGCATGTGAGATTGACCACCAGGGCCCCCAGCCCGGTGAGCGTCAGAGGTAGCGGAGCCGGCGGAATGGGCAACGCGAACTTGCGCCAGGCGGTCCACGCGGTCGCTAGCGCTGGCATCAGCAGGATCGCCGCCCAACTACAGGGCCCGGTGCACGGCGCCACAACACTTTCGTCCGCCGAACTGTTCCGCTGACGGGAACCAGAGGTTCTGGCGTGCTGCCGATTCAGTCCTTTCGACCCCTTGGGGTCCATCTCCTGGTGGGCAGCACGCGCGCGCCGCCGGTGTGGCAGACTGACCTGCCGGCAAATACTGGGCGCTGTTAAGCGCTTTGACAGCAAAGAACCCGCGAGAACGGGACAAGGGGTAGCGTATGTCGAGCGTCGCTGCGATCGCCCCGCCAGGCCGTGGCCTGTTGCGAATTCTCGGGCTCGCCTTCGGGGTAGCGGTGGTCGTCGGCAACACAGTGGGTGTAGGCATCATGCGCACCTCCGGGCCGACCGCCGGTCGGCTCGGGCAACCGGTGCTGATCTACCTCGTCTGGCTCGGCGTCGGGATCTTCGTACTCATGGTCGCCAACACCCTTGCGGAGTTGGCTACGGCCATGCCGAAGGCCGGTGGCCCGTATATCTACGTGCGCCGCGCCTTCGGTGACTACCTTGGCTTCGTGTGCGGGTGGGGAGGAGTTGCCATCCATGTTCTCGCGGACGGTTTCCTCGCCATCGCGAGCAGCGAGTTTCTCGCCGAGATATGGCCCGTCCTGGCAGGCCGCGAATCCCTGGTAGCCACGGCACTGATTGTGCTGTTCGCTGCCCTCAATTCGCTCGGACTGCGCACGAGCAGCACAGCGCAGCAGCTGTTGAGTTTGCTGAAGGTATTGATGTTGGCGGCGCTGGTGATTGCTGCCTTTACCTATTCGCACTCGCCAGCACACGCGGCTCACGCCGTCGCGGGGGCGGCTCCTGGTGTGGGCTTCGTTGCCGTTGTGGTGTCCATGCAGACAGTACTCGAGGTCTACGACGGGTTCAACGGGGCCTGTTTCTTTTCGGAAGAGACGACCGACCCGGACCGCACCGTGCCACGCGCGTTGTTGTACGGCGCGTTGCTCGTCATCGGGATTTACCTCGCGGTCAACGCCGCTCTTCTGCACGTGCTATCGCCCGCGGAAATGGGTGCGTCGAAGCTCGCTGCAGCCGATGCGCTCGCCAGGGTGTGGGGACCGCCAGCGCGCATCGCCACAGCGGTCCTGGCCTTGGTTGCTAGCCTCAGTGTTCTCAACGTCTGCATATTGTTGCCGCCCCGCATCCTATACAGCATGAGCCGGGATCGGCTGTTTGTGTCTTCGGGCACATTCGTCACGCGTCACGGCGTGCCGCTTGCGAGCATGTGGCTGAGTGCCGGCGCTGCGACGGTGGTAGCCAGTGTCGGGGGATTTGACACCTTATACACCGCTACCGCGTTTTTGAGCGCCTGCGAGTTTTTGCTGTGCAGCGGCGCGTTATTCGTGTTGCGCAGGCGCGAGCCCACCCTGCGGCGTCCCTATCGGGCCTTCGGATATCCGTGGGTGCCCGGGATTGCACTGATTACGTCGGCTGCGCTGCTGGTGGTGTTCGTTCTTGGCAACACCGGTCCCAGTCTCCTCGCCATCGGTGTCGTGGCCGTAACTTACCCGTTATTCAGGTTTGTACAGCGCAGGCGCTCGCCGCCGCCTGCACTGGACGCATGAACGCCGCGCGCTCCGTCCGCAACCGCTCTGAGCGGCGCCCAGGCCGAAGTCGCGCGGCAATGCGCCCCGACAACGTCATGCACCTGATGCTGTCAGTGGCCGACTGGCTCACTTCACCCTGGCGTCAGCGCTGCGCACGACGACCCATTTGCCTTCCCGCATCTCGAGGAGATCCATCCAAACAAACTGACCGCTAGTGTCCTTTCCGTCCCGAGTCCTCTTTTCGGTGACACTGCCGTGGACCACGGCAACATTGCCGAACACCTGCACGTCCATAGGTCCAATTTCAAACGACTCGAGTTTGTCATGGAAGGATTCAAAATCGCGTAGAAGGTCCTTCTTAGTGGCAGTCCTGCCGGAGGATCCGATGGTCGCAAAATCGTCGGCATAGATCTGATTGAGCTTGTCGATATCGACGCGCACCATTGCATCCCCCATGTCCTGCTCGAGTTGCTTGAGAGCGTTCACAACGGTCGGATCTTGGGATGGCTGGAGCGCGCCGGCCAAAACCACTCCAACGCAGACAAACGTGCACAGAATCGGTGCGATGAGTTTTTTCATCTGTGGTATCTCCTATTCTGCCAGGCGGGATCCGAGCATAGGCGCCGCGAGCGAACAGACCCAGACCGGTTACTGCACGGAGATGGCGATTCGCTGCATGAATGTGCTTGATCAGCCGCCAACTCACTGGCGCATCGAGATGCAGGCTCGGCGACGCGCCTGGTGCGGTGGCTGCGCAGGGAGACGGTGGAGCCGCTGGCTTTAAATGTATACGGCCTGTTTCACGGTGAATTGGGCGTCACCGAGTCAGCTTTGCCCTCGAGCGGCGCGTTTCGCCGATGTAATGAGCTCAGAGGCGGGATGCCGAAGTCACCTCAGGCGCGAGCACCCGCGCGCGGTGGCCGCACCGAATCACCCTCCCGCCGTCTCGAGAATGTCCTGCAGCCACGGCACGAGGTGGTCCACATCAAAGTCGCCCTCCCTGAGGAGCTTCATCACACGGCCATAGATGGCGGCGGATGACGCGGCGATGCTGTACCCGTTGATTCGCAGGAAGACGTCGACTACAGCAAACGCGACCCGCTTGTTCCCGTCCACGAACGGATGGTTTTGCACCAGGCTCTCGCACAAGGCCGCGGCCTCGTGGATGAGCGTTTCGTAGTAACCGGTCTGCGGGCGATGCAGGGCCGATTCGAGCGCTCCGACGTCGCGAATCCCCGGCGCCCCGCCGTAGCGCTCGATCAGGTGCTTGTGAAAGAAGAGGGCGTCCGCTGTGCTGAGGTATTCCGTCATTTAGCCAGCTTGCGGTACAGCTCGTCGCGCTCCTTGAGGCTCTTCTGGAAGGCCTCGAGGACGCGGCGCCGCGGCGCCTGCTGCTGCTTGCGAGCCAGGTACTCTCGCAGCGCGTCCCCAATGACGGCCTGCAGCTGCCGTCCCTCTCGCTCGGCGATGGCTTGCATCGCCTTCAGAACGTCCGGATCGGCTTGGGATGAGAACTTGCGAAGGGGCTTCATGGGACCACCATCAGGTTCTATCTTGATAAATCATGCTAGGTCAAGACAGCAGAAGTCAAGGACGTCTGGGGCAATTCCGGCCCACAGCATTGACCGCCCACGAGCAGGGGTGCGTCAGCCAATGCGGCTCACCTGAGTCTCCGCTGCCTTAACCATTCCCGCTTGACTCACACATATCTCTATGGTTATATGTCAATCAATAGCCAATCGGTTATCGATCAGAAAATGCGGAACGCCCACGATGCGCTCTTCAGAACGCTCGCCGACCCTACGCGGCGGGCTATCTTCGAGCGGCTGTGCCGCCAGGGAGAGCAGACGGTTGGGGCTTTGACGGCTCGGTCCGGCGTCTCACAGCCCGCCGTTTCAAAGCATCTGGGTGTTCTGAAGCAAGCTGGGCTCGTGCGCGACCGCCATGAAGGTCGGCAGACGCACTACAGCGCGCAGCTCCGCGCCCTGGCCCCGCTGATCGACTGGACACGCCAAATGGCCGGGTTTTGGCAAAGCCGGTTCGACCACCTCGAAGATCTGCTCAAGAGGATGGACCAATGAAGGAATCCCCCGAAACGCTCTCCGTCGTTGTCGAACGTGAGATACCTTACCCGCCGGAAAAGATCTGGCGTGCGCTCACGCAACCACACCTGATCCAGGAGTGGCTCATGCAGAACGACTTCAAGCCGGTCGTGGACCACCGGTTCAATTTTCGCGCGGACTGGGGAGCTGTCGACTGTCAGGTCCTGGCGGTCGAGCCAAACAAAACGCTGTCGTACACGTGGGCGGCCTATGACCTCAAGAGTGTCGTCACGTGGACTCTCACCCCGACTGGCTCGGGTACCCACCTGCGCATGGAGCAGTCGGGCTTCCGGCCCGATCAGCGGCAGGCTTACCAGGGCGCCAAGGGTGGATGGCAGCGTTTCTTTGCAAACCTGGAGCAGGTGTTGCGGCGGACAGACTGATCTCTGCCGGCACAACTCAAGCGAGGAAAAACGGGCATGAAGAAGAGCGGGTCGCAGGAAAGCAAGTCTCCTTCTCAGCTGATCGACGCGAGGATTGAAGAGCTAGGCGACTGGCGGGGCAAGATGCTCAGCCGCCTCCGTACCTTGGTCAAGGAAGCGGATCCCCAAGTCGTCGAGGAGTGGAAGTGGAGGGGGGTCCCGGTGTGGTCGCACGCGGGGATAATCTGCACCGGCGAGACTTACAAGAACGTCGTGAAGATGACCTTCGCCAAAGGGGCGGCCCTGAAGGATCCTTCGCGCCTCTTTAACTCCAGTCTTGAAGGGAACACAAGGCGTGCCATCGACTTCCACGAAGGCGAGAAGATAGACGAGCAGGCACTGAAGAATCTCGTTCGCGCCGCCGTGACCCTCAACAAGTCCAAGACCCAAGGTTAAGCGACTCACCCTACTGTGGTCTCGACAACGCCCTGCAGCCACGGCGCGAGGTGCTCCTGCCGGCGGTGCAGGGCGGATTCGCGCGCGGCGACGTCACGATTCCCGTGATCTGGGCGCGGCGACCGAAACTCAGCACTTCTTAAGCATCACGTTGTATAAGTGTAGAGCCGGCAAATCGATCTTGAGTAAAGCGGGCTCTGTGAACTGTTCCGTGCGTCGCGGCAGTTAGCGTTAAACGAATAGTGGGGAGCTCTTTCCCAAAGATTGTCGTTTGCGGCGGCCTATTGGCGTTGCTCCCGATCGCGGTACTCGCCGCGCCTGCGGATAACTCCTCGGCACCTTTGCACACCGTCGTCGTCCAGGGTCGGAAGCTCAACGTCGAGACAAAGATCGACCGCAAGATCTATACCGTACCGGAGGATGCGCAAAGCACACTCGGAACGCTTAGCGATATTTTAAATGTGATCCCATCCGTCGATGTGGATCCCGACGGCATCGTATCCCTGCGCGGGGACACCAAGGTCCTCATTTTGATTGACGGCAAGCCCGCGAGCCAGCTCCAGGGAGCGAACGCCGGCGACGTCCTGCAGTCGATTTCCGCGAGCGATATCGAGCGCATTGAGATCCTGACGACACCGCCCGCGCAGTTCAAAGCCGAGGGCGCAGCTGGCGTCATCAACATCATTACGCGCAAGCGGGGCGCCAGAGAATCGGCGTCCGCTTCCCTGACAGGAAGCCTCGGCAGCGGCGGGCGCTGGCTGGTCGCCGGCAATGGCAGCTACGGGAGCAAGCAATTCACGGCATCGGTCAATGCGGGATTTCGCGAGGATTACCGAGAGCGAACGATTCAATCGGTGGTCGTCGGGCCCGACCCCATGACTGGTGAGGTGCTCGAGAGCCAAGACCATGCCGATCAGCTTATTCGCCGCAACATCCCGAGCGTCGGTTTCTCGAGTGAGTACGACCCGAATGACCGCCAGTCGATCGCGGTATCGGGAAACTGGCTATCGCACGGGGGGCTTCGCACTTACACCCAGTATGATGTCAGCACGCTCGAGTCCGGTGCGGTAACGAGTTCCACGCGGCGGCTTACCAGCGGGCACGACCCTGAAGACGACTACGACGCCAAACTGCGATTCAGCCAGAAGTTCAGCACGCCAGGTGAAACCCTCGACTTCTCCGCACACCGCTCGATATCGCATCAGCACGAGCACTACGACTACGTTAACGACTCATTCGTGCCGCCAGCGCCGACCTCTTACAGCAACTTGAGCTTCACTGAGGATCAGGGGATCACTGAGGCCGACGTTGACTACGCGCTTCCGTTATCGAAGACACAATTCGTGAAACTCGGTTATGCCTTCGAGCAGGACGATTACGCTTTCAGCAACGTGGGCGCTAATGTCGATCCGGTAACCGGGATGGAGACGATCGACCCTGCGCTGACGAACCAGTTCAAATTCGAGCAACGCATCCATGCCTTCTACCTGAGTGACCAGGCAAGTGTCGGTGTCTGGAACTGGCTCGCCGGAGTACGGACCGAATGGACGAGCACGGAAGCGTTGCAGGTCACCGATAACATGTCGACTGCCAGCCGCTACACAGATGTCTTTCCGAGCCTACACCTCGATCGAAGTCTTTCGGAGCGTTCGACGCTGTCCTTGGGCGCGAGCCGCCGCATAAACCGTCCGAACCCGATTTACTTAAACCCCTATGTCGATCACGAGTACCCACCGAACCTAACCGCGGGTAATCCCGATCTCAAACCCCAGTTCACGCAATCCTTCGACTTGGGCTATGGCTACGAGCACGGCGACGCCAGCTACGGCCTCACCGGCTACTACCGCCGCAACGCGGACAGCGTGACTGACCTGACGGAGTACCTGGGCAACGGCCTGACGTTAACCACCAAGACCAATCTTCCGAGAAGCGACTCGGCTGGCCTGGAGTTCTCGGCGACCGGCCATCTCTTTCCGAAGCTCTTGTATAGCGTGAGCGGCAACGCGTTCTACAACCAAATCGATGCCACCGCACTCGGCTACCCGGGCTTGAAATCCACTATCGGACTCAATCTAAAGGCGAAGCTCGACTACCATCCGACAGCCGCCGACGCGGCGCAGATCATCTTCACTCGTACCGACAGGCGCTTGACCCCGCAGGGCAGCGTGAGCGCCATCAACATCGTCAATCTGGGTTACAAGCACATAGTGACGCCCGCGCTGGCGGCAGTGGCAACGGTGTCGGATCTTTTCAACGGCCAGCACTATGAGCGCTTTACCGCCACCTCGACCGTGACGCAGGTCTATGAGCGGAGCGTCGCGGGCCGCGTTGTCTGGTTCGGTCTGACGTACACCATCGGGGTCAGGAAGAAGGAGAAGGAGCCGAATTTCGAATACGACTCCGGCGCTGGAGGCTGATTCGCGCGCACGTACTCGGCCATCCCTCGAGCTTCGCGAGGCGCGAGGGCATGCCGCGAAAGGCGTGCGCGGTGCGCGGTCACTGCTCCCCGGAGTTCGCTCCGCAACGGGATCAAGCTCGGTGAGTGCAGTTGCGGTTTCTGTCGTGTCCGGGGGCTGGCAGGTAGGTCAGTCAGCCCCACGCTCACTTCGAGCAGCGACGGTTCCGTACGATCGCCTCGCTGAGGCGGCGCATGTCATCGAGAGTCCTGCGCGGTCTCGGGCGTGCGGTGAGCGACCCAGGGTCAGTGCTGTAGGGATCAAAGCTGCGTGCGGGCGGCTCACTGCTGGGACGCTGCTGCAGCAGTGATTCTGGCAGAACCCGAATACGCACCGTGTCAGCGTACGAGTCCAGCATGCCGGGCTCTTCAGCGTGCCATCCAGTCCTCATGCGGCGTCCTCCGACAAGCGAGGCTAGTGTGCCCCGCTGAGAAAGCAGCTTTGAACGTCGGCGACTATCGTCGTCGGCGACAGGAGGCAGGAAGAGAACACGAAGTTAAGAGGGTGGCAGGCGCCTCGTTATGACAAAAGCGGTGCGGCTGCACACCGGTCAGGCAGGAGGGCGTCGCGAAGCCGGCTCGGCACATGCACACCTCCTACGACCACGAAAAACCACGGTCACGGGCCAGAACGGCTGCCTGTGTACGCGTGCGCACGCCAAGTTTCCCGAAAATCCTCGTCAGAGAGTTGCGTACCGTTTTCTCGCTGACGAACAGTGCGGCACCAATCTCCGCATTGCTCTGACCCGACACGACTGCCGCGAGTATCTGCCGTTCTCGCATAGACAGGGTTGCCAGCAACGGATCCTCGGCCCTGGCCGTACGCGGCCGACCGGTGAAATCGAGCACGGCGGCCTTGAAGTGCGACCAGGCGGGCTCTTCAGCCAACAGAATGTGGTTGCGCGAGTCGAGCGACACGAACTCCGCGTTCGGGATTTCCGCCGCCAGCTGCTTGCCGGCCTCGAACGGCACGATCTCGTCGCCCCGTGCGTGCAGGACGAGCGTCGGTACGTGCACCTGCGCCAGCAGTTCCCGCACGTTCAAGTCCCCGCGCGCAGTGAGCAGACGGCTCGCAATCTCCGGCGTGGTAGTGCGCCGGCAGAGCTCGTTGAACCACGTGAACTGCTCTGGGCTCGCCCCGGGTACGAACTGTGCCGTGAACAGCTGCCGGAACGCCGGGTTGTCCTTACCCCAACCAAGCTGCACGAGGTCCACGATGGCGCGGTAGCGACGATAGCCCTCTGACTCCGGACGCTGTGCCCACCCCTTCGAAAAACCTCCGTACAGTATGAGGCGTGAAATCCGCTGCGGATGGCACACGGCATAGGTGATCGCCGCCGCCGCGCCCTGGGACATACCGAGCAAGACAAACGCGTCACCTGGGTCACTCGCCTCGATAACCGCCTCGAGGTCCTCTCCCCAGCGTGCCGGTGACAGATCCGCGGCCTCCCAGTCGCTCATGCCTGAGCCGCGCTCGTCGTAGCGGATGAGCCGAAAGTGTTGGCTCAGAAATTCGATCCAGTGCCGCCAGACCGGGCTTTCGAGGTCGTAAGTGAGATGCGAGAGCCAGTTGGCCGCCTTGACGAGTGCCGGGCCCTGGCCCAGCGCGGCCCAGGCCAGCCTTACTCCGTCGCGTGTCTTGAGATAGCGGATCGACTGCGCCATACCGCAGGGTCCTCCGCCGGTAAGTCTAACGCTCTGTCACCCGCAGCGTCCGCGGTCTGCGTAGTTGGGACAAATGCCCCCAGCCGCGATAGCCGGTGAGTCTCACGCCGGGACGTTTTTCCCGTATTGGCGTGACGCCGCCTTCGGCACGCTGCTCCTCGTCACCAACCATGTAACCAGGAGCATCCATGTTCATATTCCAGCGTTCGCTCGCGGCCCCACTGCTGGCGCTCGCCACGGCCGCAGTACTGGTGGTAGTCGACGGTCTGGTCGGTCTCAACGCGCCCTTCTGAGGAAGTGCTCATGGTGTTCGCCCCGGCGCTAACTCGCCTGGGGACGGGGCGTCAGCGAGCCACAGACCAAGTTCGTTGCGCTGATACTTCTCGGGCTCGGGGGACTCGCGAGCATTGCGGGCAACGAGGCGGTCTTGCCGGCGTGTCTGGTCGGCATGGCGCTGATGCGGGCCTCATCCAGCTCCCCGGCTCTCGATCCAGCGATCGACATCGGGCAGCACGCGGTTGACGATCCGCTGGTTGCGCCGGATCGCCGCGACCGACTCCAGGAACGGTTTGCGCGCTTCCGGAGGTACGCTGCGGGTCTCGTAGGCTTCGAGATCCGCGATGCGTTGTGGTTGCGAGGAGTATGCCGCGATCTGTCGGGCGATCTCCCAGCGCTGCGTCCTGGCGAAGGGTAGCTCCGGGTCCTCGAGTCGCGGAGCCAGCACCTCCCAGGTCAGGTCCGGGTGCCACTGTGCGAGCCTCAGGAGCAGGCCCTCGTTGCTGCCGGCGGGCACCTGGTCGCTGAGTGCAACATCGATCATGCGCTGCGCGAGTGCCGGGTCGGCCACACCTGCCAGCGCCCGGAAGAGGCGCGCCTTCTCCAGGGGATCGGCAGTCTGCCGGGCACGCGCGACTAGCGCGTCGAATGTCTTCGCATCGGCCTGCGCTGCGACGATGTTGACTGCCGTGCGCTGCTCGGCCGCGGTGCCTGTACCGGAACCCAGCTGCTGATGCGCGCTCGCGACCACCGCGGCATCGCCCAGCCGACCCTGGGTCTCGAGCAGACGACCGCGCAGAATCTCGACGTTCGAGGTTTCGTTCGCGCGGCTGCGCGGACCCAGCCGCGTGGCGAGCGGCGCCACCAGGCCGAGCACGAAGCGGCGGTAAGCCGAGCGCTGCGGCCCATCGCTGTAGTGCCGGTCGAGCTCCGCGAAAATATCGAGCAACCGATCCCAGATCACTGGGTTGGCGTCCACGGGCAGGAGGGCCGCCAGATCCATCACCCGAGTCACGGGTGCGTCTCCCGCCACGGCGAGTGCCCAGGAGTCATTGAGCAGGCCGAGCTGGTCGACCGCAGGAAGCGAGCCGAGCCGTGGCTTGAGAGAATCGAACGTCTCTCCACGGTAGAGCACCCGTGTGTAGCCGAGCTGCCCTGCGTTGACCAGGAGCGGCAGTGATTGCGCCCGCTCGGCGCTGCCTTCCAGGAGGACGTAGTGCTTTGGCCCATCGACAGCGCCTACTGCGAGCGGCAGCCGCCACCGCTGCGGCGCCACCCCGGCGAGAGTCGACGGGTCGTCGGCAAAGCGCGATTGCCCGAGGCTTACTGCTTTGGCGGCTCGGCTGACGGTCACGAGTGGCAGCCCCTCCTGGCGGGTGAAGTCGTGCTCGACCCCGAGGATGGGGAGTCCAGCCACTTCCTGCATTGGCTGCCACAGGTTGGTGTCCACCGTGTTGCCGTACGCGTGCGCGCGCATGTAGCGCTGCACGCCCTCGCGGAATCGCTCGCGGCCGACATAGCCGTTGATCATGGTGATGATGGCCGCGCCCTTGTCGTAGGTGATGGCGTCGAATGCCTGTTGCGCCTGGTCGGCCGTAACCACCTCCTGAACCACCGGGTGCGTGGAGGGGACGGAGTCGGCCTGCTTGCCCGCCTCGAAGATAGCGGCCGCCTGGAGGCCGGTCTCCCATTCCGGATGCAGATCATCGGCGGCGTAGGTCTGCATCCAGCGTGCGAAGCCCTCGTTCAGCCACAGATCGTTCCACCACGCCATGGTCACCAGGTCGCCGAACCACTGGTGGGCCATCTCGTGGGCAACGACCAGGAACACGAGCTGGCGATCCTGCTCGGTCGAGTTGCGCGGATCGAACAGCAGATGGTTCTGCGAATAGAAAAT
>Ga0306920_100000939_pt1 | contig 35459 bp, 33 predicted proteins | sample flu12Cox44000170_FD_204666 | JGI IMG/M metagenome (GOLD analysis project Ga0306920, IMG submission 204666) | Lab enrichment of tropical soil microbial communities from Luquillo Experimental Forest, Puerto Rico - flux4day.12C.oxic.44.000.170 (v2)... | ecosystem: Environmental > Terrestrial >...
CGCGAAAGTCAGTGCAAGCGTCCTGCGGCCTGAGCGGTTTTTGAATCTTGCTGTAGCCATTACAATCCAAACCGCCTACGGGATTGAACGACTGAGCCTGTGAAGCTGGGGAGAACATCAACAAGCTGAGAGCCATACCAACTAGAAAGACTACTCGAACGAGCGACATAGCACACACCTCCTCCTCTGAGCTGCAGAATCTGGTGTCCAGGGTACCCGCCATGGGTCGGTCTACTGCTCTATGGAAAATCGAACCTAGCCCTTCTACTCTTCGTGTCTTCACGTGTCAATGCCATCTTTTTTCGGCCATTTTTTTTCGGTCAAGATTGCTCGAAAGATTAGAGTGGAAGCTTTCTACTCATAAACGATGCCAATTGTTTACTCACAAGCTCCAGTATCACGCGCGATAAAGAAGGGCAAGCCCGACGATCGCTGTTACAGCATTTGCGGCGCCAGTTGCCGACGTACAAGATTAGGGCTTCTCAAGGACAGTAAGCGTCGCTCCCAGGATGTCTTGACGCCTCCGCTGCTCTTGTCTGGTCTTCCCCTGAACTGTATTGGTCGGCACGTCGTCACAGACAATCCCAGAACACCGCGATATACCGAAGCCGTCAGCATTGGGGCCTCTTCCTGTCAAACCCCTGCTGATGCACCCGATGACAGCCAGCGGGGTCGTCGGGTGCTCTTTATTGGTCGATGCACGCCCCGAAACGGTCAGCTAGCGCGTGCTCACTTGGCCGCAAGTTAGCCCAAGCCAAACAAAAGCGAAAAGTTACGATGTCCAATAATAATGATTATGAGTGAAGCACCACCGGCACGATAATCGCAGCTAACAGCTTCTGGCCTAAGCTAAGTCTAGTAGCAGTTGCTCCATACCCACCTTATACGCTTACGGTAAGCGAAAATAGTGCAGTCGATGGCCGCACGGATCCGACACCTCCACCCAGGGTAGGGGTAGCAAAGCCGAGGCCAGCGGGGGCAAGCCGAGTATGGGGGCCCCATTGTCTGGAAATTCTGGCTCAATTGAAAAAGTGTCACGGAAAATGTGACACGCCTTGAGAACTGCTAGACCGTGCTGCAAATTTATCTGATAAGGAGGCGGACACGATTTCAGCCAAAGAAGACGCGATTACCGCCGAACAAATCAAAGCCATTGGAACTGGTATTAACGACCCGTTAAGGAACGCAGACACGTGCCTCGCGCAATTGCTGGCCCTCCAGAACACTGCCGAGGCGTTGAAGGCAATTGCTCTGTTGCTGGTCGATATTCGAGACGAAAAGAGAGCGGAGCTGCTGCAGCAATTGCCCTAAACGACTACCTTAAACTACGTCCCTACCTGTTCCGCCAGGGGTTGCGCCGCATCGCAGCTCGGTGACGCCGGTCACATCATTCGCGCATGCTTTATGACATGCTATCGCAGTAGTTACATCTCGTGTCTCTTCGAAAATTTTGCAAGACGACTGCTCCTCCTACGCCACCTTGCCCCTAGCTGGGCCACCAGAGGCAGCCAAATAGACGCCAAAAGGACGTTACATGTCCCGTTTTGGCTGCCGGTTCATCCCCTCTGCGGCAATTCTCGTTCTTGAGACCCCGCGCTTATATCTGACAGTGGAGGAGGCCGCACAATATCTCCGCGTCTCCCGCCGCACACTTTACACATTGATGAAGAGGAAGCAAATCACGTTTACCCGAGTGCGCGAAGGCGTGCGTTTCCGCTTGCAGTGGCTCAACGATTACATGGATAGGCGCACTGTGAAATGGGCCTAGTCTCCGAAGTCCTTAAACCGTTTCTTGACGGTCGCCCTGTCCTGCGCCGGCGCAGCTTCGTCAGCAGCTAGATACCGCTGGGTAGTCTCCACATCTTCATGCCCAAGCAAGATGCGGGCCTGCTCGATTCCTTCCTCTCGCGCCACCATTGTTGCGAACGTCTTGCGGAACTTGTGAAGGCCGATCTTACCTTCGACTCCCGCTTCCTTGGCGAGCCGCTGGATGACGCGGATCAGGTGGTTATTCGGCTTCCCGACTTTGCTGGGGAAGATGAGGCTATTCGATTGCGCTTGATTGCGAGCCTTCCGAGCCTTCAGCCGCTTCAGCAGCGCGTCGTCAATTACGATGTCTTTTTCACGCGCCGAGGAATTTTTGGGTGTCCACTCGATTTCAGGAAAGCCAGGAAAGGTCCCTTTCGGCTTCGCGGTGACGTTCACCGTTGAATTCCGCCAGTTGATATCGGAGTACTGCGCGTGTGCGATTTCGTCATCGCGCCAGCCTGTCTTGAGTAAAAAGTGCACGAGGTCCCTGTCGTCCTCGGGAGTCCAAGAGCAATTATCATGGCGCTTGTAAGTGTCGGCAGCCGCGAGCATGCTCTTGACGGACCCCGTCGAATATTTTTCCTTGCGCGCCTTCACCTCTTTCGGCCAGTCCTTCCCTTTGAGCGGCATCCCCACACCAACCTCGTTCAGGAAAACTCTTACGTCCTTCAATTTGTTGCGGTAGGTATTCTGCGCGGAACCGCCTGCGCGGGTTTCCAAATTTTTCTTCATCCAGCCCACGAAGTTCAAAATCGTGTCTCGGGAGATTTGGTCAATCGTCTTGACGTTCGCGCTGGCGCAAAACGCCTGGAAGTGTTCGACCGATTTCAAGTAGGACTCGATGGATCGCGCCTTGAGGGACTTGTTCTCGATGACGGAGGAGAACTTCTGAGCGGCTTCCTCGATGCAGCGTCCCTGGGTGGGAGCCTTCACTTCGTCGATGGGCAGTTTGCCCTCACGCACCCGGGCGAAGTCGCGCTCGATGCGTTGGAACTGTGCGTAGGCGTCAACGTGGTCCTTGCCGAGTGGCTGGACGTGCCGTGCGACCCCGCCCTTGCAGCCAGGGAAAAGGCAGTTGCCAATGACGTGCGGATACCGGACGTAGAAACCCTGAATGGATTCAGACGAGTAAACCTTGCCGTCGATTTCGACCGGCATCTCGATGGCGTTGCGCCGCGGTTTGACGTTGACGAAAGGGAAGCCCTTGGTATTCAACCGGGCCGTAAGGACCACTTTGGCTTTGCTCATTTGGCCCTCCGTTGTATACGCTCAGCCTACCGCACCGTATACAGCACCGTCAACAATAGATTGTAACAGTTAGAAAGTGCACTCCTGCTTGACTATACGCTTGTGTGGTAAAGACTTTATAGTCCGGGACCATACTACCTTGCTGTCCATTCCTTGCCCCTACCCTCAACTAACTCGCTGATGATAGTGCCGTATCAGCGCCCTTTTGGGAGACCTCGAGTCGCCGTCCGCCCCCGCTTTCCACGTGTGCCCCGAAGTTTTCACTCAAAGGCCATTACCAACTTCTTTGCTTCTCATCAAATGAAACGAACCGGCCCGTACCATCACTACTTATGGTTAAGTAGTTGAGGAACGACATGGACTTGAAGAAACAGACACTTGTGGGTCTTCAAATCTCAATCCGGACGTCCGGCGACGTTACCATAGCGGACCTTCAGGGAAGGTCAACTGTCAACGACGGAGAGAGCGAACTGCTCAGTAGGCAGTTACAAAAACTGGCCGCCGACGGCGTGCGCAAGTTGTTGTTGAACCTTGCGGAGCTGACCCAGATCGATAGTTCCGGCGTCAGCATCATCGCGGAAACGTACGTAAACCTCAAACGGCGGGGCGGCCACCTGAAATTACTATGCCCACGCGGACGGGTGCTCCAGGTGTTGACTGTCTTTCGCCTCTTACACGTTATCGAAAGCTTTGAAGATGAGGACAAAGCCCTGACCAGCTTTCCAGCAACCGGAAGTGGGTTTGGTGAGGTCTAAGAACCAGGAAACAGCTAATCTGCTCTAGTCGTTCGCTCCTCCAGCACACCGATGAAATCAAGCTGCACCTAGCCCCCGCCACGACCACACCGCACGATGGGCTACGCCGCAGCCCGTCCAGTGAGATTGGTCCGGAGCGGCGTACGAATGCACCGCGAGCAACGTCGTCCTGCTCACGAGAACTTAGAATACGAGTCTCGCGAGTGGGGAAGTGCGGGACCACGTTTCCACTACATGCTGTTGCAACGGGGGAAGCACCTTTAACCGTAGCTTCTCCCGTCTGGCTCGTTGCCCTGGGGCAACTTCTCGGTTGCCTTATGGCAACGCCAATCAGCCTTTGAAGAATTAGAATACACATCCAGAAGGCATTCGGACGGGGAAAACTCGGCGGTAGGCCGCACCCGTTCGATCTCGCGCAAAGCCCCAGGGTCACCGTAGCCTGGGGCTTTTTTTTGGCCCTGCCTGCTCATTTCTCCGGCCACTTCCTGTCAATTCGCTCCAGAATGAATGCCGCTTGGCGGATCGCATTCTCGACGACGGCAAACTTCGCCGGACTCGGTCTGTCCGAGTCCATTTCCATGAGCTTGCGAGCACACAGCAGCGTCGCGGCAAAAAGGATTGCGTACTTTCTCTCTTCAGTCATCGGATTCCCCGCGGATTGGATTTGCGGTTAGAGGTAGGATGTAGCGAGAGTATCGAAACCTCGAGAACGCGTCCACCAGAATCAAGCGGCCGTTGAACGAGCCGCATTTGCCGCAGCACCTCGGGTCGGCGGCGTTTGCTGTTCGACAAATAGTCCCGCCTGCCCGGTTGCGTCTCGATTTTCTCAACCGCCTGCTCTCAGTTCGCCACTTCTTCTCAAAATGAAACGTCTCGGTAAGCATTTACACAACCAAGCGCGCCACCGTTTAGCGGCCGGCTCTGACCGAATGCAGCGCGTAAGCCTTGTCGCCATAAGGAGTTCCCGCCCCAGGGCAGACAAAATACCTCGCGGGCAATATTGGAAGCCCGATTGCTCGGGAATTGCCTTTGATGAGCACTCTAAACGCACACGCTACGGCTCTAGAAATCCCGCTGGTTCCTATCGGGACTGACCGGCGCTACGAAACGGACAGACGGCTGGTCTGGAACGAAGAGAAGCGCGCAAACGAAGTCCAGGAATTCGTTTATGAAGTGAGCTGGATCCCGGAACGTGGCGTTTGGCGGAAATTCCTGGTCACTCGTCGCAAGCTGTAAAGCGCACAACCACCCCGCCTCACCCCTCGCCCCTCATTCCTCCCCGGCTGCTTAACCCATTCCTAGCAGCCACTTGCCTCTGGTGGGCCAGCCACATACGCGGTCACTCAAAAGCGAAAGGCTAATATCGAACGGAGTGAACACATGGCCGACTGCTCCGGCAAGGCTTGCTTCAACCGACGGTCAAGAAATGGCGGCACTTCCTTTTCGTCCGAGCAGGCTTATCGTTTGTATAGCGCGATCCGCTGGGACCGGAGCGACTCGGACCTGCAGCAAGACCCTCGTGAGGTAGAGGAAGGCATGCTCGCTGCAGCCAGCATTAATCGGGCAGCCAAGCGGCGCTCAGGCTCGCGACACACACGTCATGACCACGCGACTCACGTGTCTCCCCAACTTCCTTCTCAGTGGATTTTCTTCGCCACGCCCTGTTGACTCACCTGACTCCAACCCGTCCTCGGCCCTGTACTTCTCAGACCCGGTTGTCTGCTAAAATCAGGGGCTCTTGCTATTGAATCGGTTCAATCTTGGCTGGAACATCTTTCTAACGGCCGGAGTCTCCATGAGTATCGCTCGTTTTGCTTTGCGCTCCTTGGTCCTTCTTGTTCTGAGCTGCCTGATGACGATGATTGCTACTCCACTCCCGGCGGCTCCAGCCCCTCCACGCGAAGAACGCATCTCCCTTCACGGCTCCTGGCAAATGCAATCGTCTTGTGAAGACAAATCCACCGGCGAAGCCATCTCCGTTGCCGGTTACGCCGCAAAAGGTTGGCACTCCGCCGAAGTCCCCGGCACTGTGGTCGGTGCGCTAGTCGCCGACCACACGCTTCCCGATCCCGACTACGGCCTCAATCTGAGGTCGTTCGCCGGATTCAGCTCTTCGTCCGAGGGGCCATTCTCCAACCGCGACATGCCCGCTGATAGTCCGTACCGCTGCTCCTGCTGGTTTCGCACCGAATTTTCCACGCCCCCTGCTCTCGTGGGCAAAGCTGTATGGCTCCAGTTCCTTGGCATCAACTACCGCGCCAATGTCTGGCTCAACGGCAAAAAAATCGCGGATCGTGCCGATGTTGCCGGAGCCTACCGCTCTTACGAGTTCCGCATCAACGAGCTCCTTAAGAAATCTGGAAAGAATACGCTCGCCGTCGAGGTTTTTGCGCCGGAAAAGAACGATCTCGGCCTCACCTGGGTCGACTGGAATCCGACCCCTCCCGACAAGGACACGGGCATTTGGCGCGAGGTGTTGCTCACGGTGTCCGGAAACATCGCCCTCCGCCGTCCCTTCGTGCAATCAAAACTCGGTCCGGACCACAAGTCCGCCGAACTCGCACTGAGCGCCGAACTCCGCAACACAACCGCCCACCCGGTGAACGCCGTTTTGCACGCCGAATTTGAGGCCACGCACCTCAGCCAGCCGGTCGAATTTGCCGCCAACGAAACAAAAATCGTCCGTTTCTCCCCCGACCAGTTCCCACAGCTCAAGCTCCCGCATCCTCGTCTTTGGTGGCCCTACCAAATGGGCGAGCCCTACTTGTACACGGCCACGTTCCGCGTCGAAACCGGAAAAGACATTTCCGACGAAGCTTCCGTTGACTTCGGCATCCGCGAAGTCACTTCCGAACTCACCGACAAGGGCTACCGTCTCTTCAAGGTGAACGGCAAAAACGTGCTGATTCGCGGCGCTGCCTGGGCGCCCGATATGCTCCTGCGCTGGTCCTCGAAACGCCTCGATGCGGACCTTGCCTACACCAAGCACATGGGCCTGAACGCGATCCGTCTGGAGGGCAAGACCGACCGTGACGAATTCTTCGATAAGACCGACCGCCTCGGCATTCTCGTCATGCCCGGCTGGATCTGCTGCGACGCCTGGGAACAGTGGGAAAACTGGACTGCCGAAACCAAAAAAATTGCCGCCGCGTCTCTCACCGACCAGATTTCCCGTCTGCGCAACCATCCAAGCGTCTTCGTCTGGTTCTACGGCAGCGACGGCCCACCTCCCCCCGAAATCGAAACCGTGTATCTCGATATCCTTAAGAGGCTCGACTGGCCCAATCCCTCGGTTTCTTCGGCCAGCGAAACGCCGACCACCATCACCGGCAAATCCGGCGTCAAAATGACCGGTCCCTACGAGTACGTGCCACCCATGTACTGGCTCACCGACAAAGAAGCAGGCGGCGCGTGGGGCTACAACACCGAAACCAGCCCTGGCCCGGCCATTCCCCCCAAAGAAAGCCTTGCCAGGTTCATTCCGAAAGATCACCTTTGGCCCATCGACGATTACTGGAATTTCCACGCCGGCGGCGAACGCTTCACCACCGTCAACGTCTTCACCGAGGCCCTGACTAAGCGCTACGGCCCTGCCGCTTCACTCGACGACTACGAACGCAAGGCCCAGGCCATGGGCTACGACAATCAGCGCTCCATGTTCGAAGCCTACGGCAGGAACAAGTACACCTCCACCGGCGTCATCCAGTGGATGCTCAACAACGCCTGGCCTTCCCTCATCTGGCACCTTTACGACTACTACCTCGTCCCCGCCGGCGGTTACTTCGGCACAAAGAAAGCCATGGAAATCGTTCACGTCCAATACAGTCATGACGACAATTCTGTCGCTGTCGTCAACGGCCTGTACGAGCCCTTAAAAGCCATGAAGGTCACCGCGAAGCTCTACAATATCGACGGGAAGCAGGCTGCTTCGCTCGACGCAACCGTCGACGTCCCCGCCGACGGCGTCGCCAAGGCTCTCGATCTGCCCAAGCCCGCCCAACTCTCCACGACCTATTTTCTGCAACTCGACTTGCACGACGCTTCCGGAAAAGTCGTCAGCGACAATTTCTACTGGCTCTCCACTAAACTCGACACCATGAACTGGGCCGGCCGTTCCGACACCGTCTACACTCCGCAAAAAGATTTCGCCGACCTGACCGGCCTGAATTCGCTGCCCCAAGTGAAGCTCGAGGCCAAAGCAGACCTTCATCACGAGGCCAGGCAGGGAACTGTTCGCCTCCACGTGAGGAATCCCGGCGCTGGCCTTGCTTTTCTGGTTCACGCCCGCCTTACCAGGGGCAAAGACGGCGACGATCTCGTGCCCATCTTTTGGGACGACAACTATTTCTCCCTTCTCCCGGGCAAAGAAAAAACCGTCACCGCCACGTACGACCCGGGCGATCTCGTAGGCAAAGAGCCGGTCCTCGAACTCGATGGATTCAACATCGAGCCCGCTATCGTAAAGGTCTCGCGTTGACAACCTCGGGATGCTGCGCCTTCAACTCGACCAAAGATTTGTATTTGCGGCCTGACTTGGGCACTATGGTGCACTCGCGGTCTGGTGTTGCCTGGCGGGCGGCGCGAGCTACTTCGGGGTTGGGAACATGTTGAATTGGAAAAGCACACTATTGTTCGTTGCGCTGGTTGTTGCCCAGGCAGTCGCCGCGCAGCAAAACGTCCTTTCCGCTTACCGTAAAGCGATCGAAAAGCGCATCCAGGAATCGCAGGCAGATGTCGCCGTCTCCTTCCTTACGCTTGACGGCAAAACCGAATACTTCTTCCGCGCTGACGACTCTTTCCATGCCGCGAGCACCATGAAAATTCCCGTCATGATCGAGCTTTTCCACCAGGTAAAGGAGAGACGCCTGCGTCTCACCGATACCCTGACGGTCCACAATCAATTCCACTCCATTGTCGACGGTTCGCCCTACGAACTTGATCCAAAGGACGATTCCGAAAAGGATCTGTACGAAGCCGAGGGTGAAACTCGCGAACTTGGCTACCTGTGCGATCTGATGATCGCCAAAAGCAGCAACCTCGCCACCAACCTGCTGATCGAAAAGCTCGGCGTCGAGGACATTCGCGCCACCGTCCATTCGCTTGGTGGCGACGGCATGCGCGTCCTGCGCGGCGTCGAAGACCAGAAGGCCTACGATCAAGGGTTGAACAACACCACCACCGCGCGAGGCTTGCAGGTCCTTCTCACCGCCATTGCCGAAGGCGAGGTGGTCGACCAGGATTCCTCCCGCGCCATGGTCGCGATCCTTGAAAAACAAACCTTCAACGAAGGCATCCCGGCCGGCCTTCCTCAAGGGACCCGCGTCGCACATAAGACAGGCGAAATCACGAAGATCCATCATGACGCCGCGATTGTCTATGCCCCGCGTCCTTTCGTGCTCGTCGTTCTCGTGCGGGGAATTAGCGACCAGAAAGACAGCGCCGCCCTCATCGCCGACATCACCAAGATGCTCTATCAAGCGGTGGAATAATTTTTCGGTTCGACACCCTCAAGCATCCCCGTTTTCCCGAGGACCATTACCCTTTGGAACCAGCCCTGTGGGTTTGCTCCTTGCCACTCCTGCTGTTAGCCACTAAGATACTCTTTCGATTGGGGGAAACCGTGCCGAAAGAGAAACCACAAGTCAACATCGGAGAAGTCATCAAAACGTATCGCAGCCAGCGCGGATTGTCGCAGGGCGACATCGAGCGCCGCACCGGGCTCCTGCGTTGCTACCTTTCGCGCGTCGAAAACGGTCACACGGTCCCGTCGCTCGAAACACTCGCCAAGATCGCGGAAGCCATGGAAATTTCTCTGGCCGATTTCTTTCCAGGTAGCGAGACTCCTCGGGACAAAGAGACCCAGAAGATGCTCGGCGAACTTTCGCAGGACGAGATCCGTTTCCTCGCCGAAATCAAGAAATACAGCACCACCCTTTCCGAAGGCGACAAGCGGCTCGTGCTGGCCATGATTCGCAAAATGGCCACGTTGCTTCCCGCGCAAGCCGCCCAGGCAAAAAAGACGGTGATGCGCCGCCCTTCGCTGTAAGAAACCTCGATTAACCTTCACTCGTAAGAAAGCAGAACGCCGCTTTGCTCGAGGTCACACTCTTTTGTTTTTCGCTTAATAAGCCGGCTTGCTATCCGTTCCGCGACCGAATCAGCCGGATCGCTTCTGGCAGCGCCCCTGGCGCCGCGCCGTCACCGGACATTCCGCAGGCGTCCCCGCGTTCGGGCTTCGTGTCTCCCTCGCCTGGCGCCAGGAACAGGTTGGTTTCGACCGCGTGCTGTTTGGTGTACAGCTCAAAGTAGCGTCCTCGCGCGGCATAAAGTGATTCGTGGTTTCCGCGTTCCAGTATCCGGCCGTTCTGCACCACCAGAATCTGCTCCGCGCGGCGAATCGTCGACAAGCGGTGCGCGATGACGAACGTGGTTCGCCCGCGCATCAGGTAGCTCAGTCCTTCCTGAATCAGCGCTTCGGATTCGGAATCGAGGCTTGAAGTCGCTTCATCCAGTATCAGAATCCGCGGGTCCACCAGGATCGCGCGCGCAATCGACACGCGCTGCTTCTGCCCACCCGAAAGTTTCACGCCCCGCTCGCCAACCACCGTCTCGTACTTCTTCTCGTAGGTCTCCGCGAACTCGTCCACCCGTGCGATGCGGCACGCTGCCAGAATCTCCTCCTCGGTGGCATCAGGCCTCGCATACGAGACGTTCTCGCGAATCGTCCCGTCGAACAAAAACGTCTCTTGTAGCACCACGCCCAACTGCGTCCGGTAGGAACTCAAGCGCACCGTCGACAAGTCCACTCCGTCGACCAGAACGCTCCCCAGGGTTGGCGTGTAAAACGCCGACACCAGCCCAATAATCGTGGATTTTCCGGAACCCGAAGGCCCTACCAGCGCCGTCACCGTTCCCGGCTCCGACCGAAAACTGATTCCGTGCAGCACTTCCTTGTTCGCTTCATAAGAAAAATACACATCCGCAAATTCCAGGCGTCCCTCGATTCGTCCTAGCGTCACCGTGCGCTTCGGGTCCTGATCCTCCTTCGCCTCGTTCAGGATTTCGCGCGTGCGCTCGAGACCCGTGATCGCCTCGGTGATTTGCGTCCCGATCGCAACAATCTGGAATACCGGCGCAACAAGCAGTCCAAGGAAAAACACGTAGGTGAAAAACGTCCCCAGGGTCATCGTCCCGGCGAGAATCTGCCGCGCGCCCAGGAACATCACCACCGCGCTCACAATGCCCATCAGCGCCGAAGCCGAAAGACTCATCAGCGAAGTCGCGGTCAAAGTTTTCAGCACATTATCGAGGAGCCGCTGCACGCCACCTGCAAAAACACCTTCTTCCCGTTCCTCCGCGTGATAGCCTTTCACCACCCGGACGCCGCCGAGTGATTCCGTCAGGCGTCCCGTGACTTCGGCCGTGATTTTGGGCCTTGCGCGAAAGATCGGGCGAATTGTGGAAAAAGCCTTGTTCAGTCCGAAGCCGAAAACGACCAGCACCGAAAACGCGACCAGCGTCATCGTGACGCTGATGCGCAGCAGATAAACGAGTGCGAGCGTCGCAGTCAGCAAGCCGCCCGCGAACTCCACAAGCCCCGTGCCGATCAGGTTTCGCACTCCTTCCACGTCCGACATAATCCGTGAAACGAGCACCCCGGTCTTGTTGGCATCGTAAAAACTGACCGGCAATCGCCCGATGTGCGCCTGAACCTGCTTGCGAAGCTCGGTAATCATTCGCTGCGCCGATTTCGAGAGCAATTGCGTCAATGTGAACGAGGTCAGTCCCTGAATCACCGTCGCGCCGATCACCGCCAGAACAATGGGCACCAACAGTTGCACGTGCCGCTTGCCGATAACATCGTCGACCAGATACTTCGTCGAGCCCGGTAGCACCAACCCGGCCACGCGGTTGATCGCCATCAACACGAACCCGAGAAGCAGCAACCCGCGCCGCGGATGAATCAGTGCCCAGATCTCCGGCAGCGCCTTCCAGTCAATCTTCTTCTTGGCCTTCGCCGGCTTTGCCGCAGCATCGGTTACCGCAGGCACGGTCGTCACAGTTGTGGACATAAGCTCCCGTTAGCTGTTGAGGATACCCTGTTCGATGCCGTCGCGGCGAAACCGATTATAGCGAATCGTTGCCTGACGCGCGGTTCTGGCCCTGCGTGTGGCACGGACCAGAAATAAAGGACTTATCGTTCCCAGCAGAATTCACTTCTGGCTTAGAAGAAAGAAGAAAGAGGTCAGGGTGCCCGGCGGGATGGCCGTAGACGATGGTGGAAGTCCTTTGAAAATCGTAAGCGTTACCACCGAGGTGATCTACTTGAAAAGTAAACGGCACTTTCAGCGCGGCCTGGGGCCCCAGACCTGGCATGGTGTGTGGCCATCTGAATGCGAACCGCGCATCGATGGCCGCAACCCCGTAAAGCATGCTCTTTAGTAGTTGACCTATGAGACATGCGCCAACGGCACCAAGTCCCAGTGCGAAAACTGCCGACGCGATAACTTCCCGTAGGATCATCCGCAAAACCCGCTCGCGCCCCGCACCCAACGCCAGCCGTAGCCCAATTTCCCGAGTCCGCTGTGCCACTGCAAATGCCAGTACTCCATAAATTCCGATGGCGGCGAGCAGAAGAGCCAGAGTGGCGAAACTTCCATATAATGCCGTCGAAAAGCGTTCTCCGGCCAGTCTGCTGTCCACAATTTGAGTCATCGTCCTGACATTCGCCATCGGCAAGTCGCGTTCGACGGAGGAGAAAACGTCTTCGATGCTTCTCGTTAGCATTATGGGGTCGTTCGTCGTGCGCACGGCCATTTCCGCCTGCGGCCAGGGGCTCTGCCATAAACGGCACGTCCATCTCAGGAACGTGGTCATTGCGTACACCGAAGCTTCGCACGTTGCCATTGCACCTGCGTCTGTTGGGTTTGGGCACCCGGCACGAGCCTCTCGGTCACAATGCGCTGCGTGAGGGGCTCGACGTTTGGGAGACAACGCCGGACGAAGTTCTCATTCACGACGGCACGGCACCCCGCTCGCCGTATCTTCCTCATTGAAGCTGCGGCCTTTTAGAATCTGAATCCCAAATGCTTCGAAGTAACCCGGAGTAACGGCTTGGAAATCGGCGCCAGGTCGCGACGTGGGATCGACCGGCGGTATTCCGGCGATCTCAAAGGCCAGTCCACCATGCGTTCCTTCCACGGGCGGTCCGGTTGCCACGACTGGCGGAGACGCCGGGAAGAGAATGAGTCCTTCCCAACAGATCGCGATAAAAAGCGATGATCTGTTCGGACTGTGGGAGACGGTCATCGGGGACGGGAACTGTGAAGGTCAGAATGCGATCGGTGCGAGCGCCAAGGTCGACCTTGGTCAGGTTCCAGAAACTGCGGATCGTTAAACCGGCTCCAGCCAGCAGTGTCATGGCCAGCGCGAATTCCATGACGACGAGCGCCTGGCGCAAACGGCGGCGGCCGACACCAACACTGGTAGTTCCGCCCTCCTTCAAGGCACGATTCGGGTCTTCGTCGGATGATCGCCAGGCGGGAGCACAACCGAAGAGAAGTCCAGCCGACAGACTAACGACAAGCGCAAAAATCAGGACGGGTATGCTGAGCGTCGAACTCTCTCTCCAATTGTCTCCGGCGAAACCAAGAGCGCAGCTTCATCGGCGGCGTGTAAACCCAATTTAAGGCTCGCATCGCTCCCTCCTTATGTCTCCTCGAGCGTCACTACGTGCGAGATCGCTGCTGCAAGGCGGTTCCAGTTCCGTGCCTCTCTCTCGAGCTGTCGGCGGCCAAGCCGGGTCAAAGAATAGAATTTCGCGCGCCGGTTGTTCCCCGTTGTTTTCCACTCGGCCTTGATCCAGCCCTCTTGTTCCAGTTTGTGCAAGGCGGGATACAACGACCCATCGCTCACCTGCAGAACATCCCCGGATACTTGCTTCAACCTCTGGCTAATCGAGAAGCCGTTGAGTGGTTGGAGGGCCAGAATCTTGAGAAGGAGCATGTCCAACGTGCCTTGGACCAAATCTGAAGGCTTGCTCATGCGCTCACCTCGGTAACCGAGGCTATGGTAACTGTCCTCCCCTCGGTAAGCAAGGGGAACGTACGGGCAGCCTCGCCCCACAAATGTGGTTCATTCGCAATCAATGCCAACTACGGCGGCCTGCTGCGCCTGCCTGCGGTAGGCAGGGCAGGCAGGCTCGGAACGCCGACCCCTCAGCAGTAAAATCCTGCCGGCCACCTCTTCGCCGACCGCAGCGTCCGACGTTTGGTCGTTGCCATCGGGCACTCGCGCTAAGGACGCTGCGGCCGCGGCGGCGGCTTCCGCTGAGCTGCCTGGGGGCCCGGCGACCTTGAATTTGTACGGAGGGTACCGACCTTCCACGGGATTCATGGCGTCAAACATCGCGGTATGAACGATTGCCAGCGTGCGCGTTGCCACAAAAGGGAACTGCTTGGCCTGCAATGCGCAACTGACCGTCGGTTGATTCCACTCCGTAACCGCGTTGCGAGAAGCCACTGCCGGACTTGCAAGCATCGCCAGTGCAAAAAGCCAGCCACGCACAGAAACGGGATTCATCGTGACCTCCTGTTCGTTGCAAGGATGAAGTGGCCTAGAGGTCCGCTGGGATTTTGTTAACGGGATAACCTGGAAATTCGAGGCACCGATTATACTCCAGTGGTTCGTGCCGCCTTTGCTCGGGTCGAGGAGTGAACTCTAGCGGATTCTTCCCGGACGCCGCTGCGGCAAGCCGGCGGCGCTACTGGTAGTCGAACAGCGTCATGAAGCCGAAGTCCATGTGCAATTGCTGGTGGCAGTGGAAGAGAGTGAGGCCGGGGTTGTCGGCGACGAAATCGATTTCGGCTTCCTGATAACCTCCGACCATTACGACGTCCTTCAAGATACCCGCCGTCGCTTTGCCCGCGAGATTCGTCAACTCGAAGCTGTGGCGATGCAGATGAATCGGGTGAATGTCATCGCTCGCATTGCGCATGCGAAGCCGGTACCGCTTGCCGTCTCTCAGGTGAAACGAAGCTGGGACGACTTTTTCGCTCATGGGAAAGCTGGCGCCGTTGATAGCCCAGAGATTGAAGCCTTCGTGCGCGCCGTTGTCTTTTGTGAAGGTCATCACGATCGTCTCGTCGGGCGAATCTCCAGCGGCGCCCGGTTTCGAAAACCGCGTGTAGTCCCACTTGAATGCGGGCGGGGCAACCCATTGGGGAGCACCTTTCTGTCCGGCGTACTCGACAACTATGCCCATTCCGTTCCGGCGGTCATCATCGGCAAGGTCGCCCAGAATCCACACGCCTGGATGATTCATTTCGACCATTGCGGAAATTCGCTCTGCCGTTCCCAGCCACAGCACGGGAACTTTTGCGGGACCGGGCACCGGATTGCCGTCGAGCGCCAACACCTGGAAAACATGTCCAGGCAACGCCAGGCTGCGAATCTCTGTAGCACTGCCGTTCAGCACGTGCAACAGCACGCGCTCGCCCTTCTTCACCCGGATGGGCTCGTTATGGCCCAGCATGCGGCCGTTGATCGTGAACGACCGGTAGCCCACCTCGAATCCCTGCGGCATGCCTTTTGCCAGCGAAGCCTTCATCGACGATTCGCCTGCTTCTTCAAGACCCTTGTTGCGGGGGGATGGTGCCAGGAAATTCATGTCCATGTCACCGCCGTGGCTGAACTCCGGTTCAAACTCCTTGAGAACCAGAAAAACTTCCCGATCGTAATTGCCCGGCGAACTCCTCGCCTCGATGTATACCGGACCTACCTCGCCGCTGTACTGGCCCGCGGAAAGATCGCCGCCGGCGCGATTGTGCGTGTGATAGAAGCGCAGCCCCGAAGGATTCGGCGTGAAAACAACGCGCCGCATGCCGTGCGCCGGGATATAGGGCGTGCCTTCCTCGGCCGCGCCATCCACATCGACCGGAACGCGCTGCCCGTGCCAGTGCAACTGCTCCGGCGTGTCGGTTTCATTCAACACATCGACTGTTGCCTGTTGCCCTTCCTTGAAGCGCAACAGTGGGCCGGGGAATTGTCCGTTGTAAGTGACCACGGAAACGATCCGTTTCGGGGCAATCTCGAGCGCCGATCCTTTGATCCGCAATGTGTAGTCGGCTGGGGAATCGCCAGGCGGCTGATGCGCGATGGTTGCGGCACGTTGCGCCAAATGCGCCGATAAAAAACACGACCCGGCGGCGAGTCCGGTGGTACGCAGAAAATCACGGCGCGACGGTGTCGAGCTGCTCATCGGTTCTGCCTATGGTCAGAAACTCCTCAAGCCTGCCCCCAGCAGGCACGTCTGAGCTACAGTTCGGGTTCGCTCTCGGCATCCAGCGCCCAAGCGCCGTCCCGTGCACAATCAGGAAAAGAAGCCAGCAGAACATGGCAGAGTCTGTCCGCGCATCGCTGACCATGTACCAGAATCCCTGGTTTGCTCGAGACAGTTCGGGAATCTTGGTCGTTGCCGTCGCGGTGGTAATGATGATCAACAAAGGAATCGATGCCGCTCGCGTCCATAGTCCCAACAGGACCAGGCCCCCGCAGACAATTTCGAAACACCCGACGAAATGGGTCATGAAATACGGATGCGCAAAGCCGATGCGCGCGAACCGGACGACTCCCATATTCGAATTAATGAATTTCAGGATTCCTTGGGTCAAAAAAATCAGTCCAACCGGCAAGCGGATCAGCAAGAGGCTTGCCGATCCTTTCGTCGGCTGAAAGAAGAACTGGTAGAGCTTGGTCATGGGTGAAAATCAGCGCGGCTGCGAGCCACCGTGTGCGGACAGGTCGAACTGCGGCAGCTTGCGTTTCCGTCACGGCACTAAGGCTCGACGATTCCCACCTTGTCCACGCCGCTGCACGCGATGTACACGCGTCCGTCCGGCGTGGCGGCCATGTTGCGGACTACGCCTCCACCCGAAGGAATGTTCGCTCGCGCAAACTTCTCGGTCTTGGGATCGAACCGGATGATCGTGTTCGGCTGCACCCCGGATTCGCTGTACCAGACCATCCCATCGGGCGTAATCGCGATTCCGTAAGGATTGGACTCCGGGCCGCCGGGAGACGGGTACATCTTCACCTCGCCGGTTGCAAGATTCAGTTTGCCCAGGTTGCCGCTCTTGAAATCCGTGAAATAGATGGTGTCATCGGCTGCGACGGCAAGTCTGCGCGGCCTGGCCGATTCCGGCAAGTCGTACTCTTTGATCTCGAGGCTCACCGTGTTGATCGTGCCGATCTTGTGTGTGCCGAGTTCACAAAAAACCGGAACTCCGCGGTTCGTCACTTGAATGCCGTACGGCAGCGCCGCTTCGGTCGACACTTCCTTCAGGATGACCCTTCCGGTGTTCGGGTCCAGCTTGCCGACCATGTTTCCGCCTTGCACCGTGAACCACAGCATTCCGAAAGCGTCGAACACCGCCGTATGCGGGTCGTCCGCCTTTTTATTCGGCATCTGGTATTCCGTGATTTTGCCGGTGTTGGGATCAAGCTTCCCGATGTACCCTCCGAAATTCGCTGTGTACCAGATGTTGCCGAATTGATCGGCCACCAGGCCATGAGGTCCGGAATTCTTGCCGGACACCAGGGCGTACTCCTTGAATTTTCCCGTCTTCGGGTCGAGCCGTCCCAGTTTGTTACTCATCTGCTCGGTGAACCACAACGAACCGTCCGGACCGACCGCGGGGTCGTGCGGATGCGCGCCCTTGGTGGGGACCGTCCACTCGCGAATCGTCACCTTCAACTCGGCAACGTCACCTGGCCCCGGCGAAGCCGGCGCGCGGTCGATCGGTGAAGCCAACGCCATCAGAACCCCGAGAAAAATCAATGCGCTAATCGCCAGCGATTTGTTTTTCATGGCCGCCTCCTGCGAAGCGAAGGTGGGGATTCACGCCTCGCCCTCACGGCAAGGCTGGACTCTACATTTGAGTTCGACGTGCCTCGACGCCGCTACGATACACCAAGCCGAAGCTTTCCGTCGCTGTGTTTGTGGGAAAGCGGCGGCCGCGTTTCAGTCCGCGGCAGATGAGGTGGAGGGAAGCTTCGAAGCCGGACGGTCGAAGCTGATTACGCTCGAAACAAACTGGCTCAGCGTGCCGCCGAGACGGCTCAAGACGCGCTGCTTCAGACTTGTGTAGTCCTGCGTCCCGCAAAACAAATCCGACAGCAACTGCCGGAACACCGCGTTTCGCTGCAGGAATTGCACCATCCGCGTGGTCACCGCCGTCCCAAGGAACGACCCGCGGTAGAATCGCCGCACGATGCGCGCGGCAAATTCCAGTTCCATTGAGAACGATGCTCTTACCCGCGCCGGATATTTCTCCGGGCAGTTCTCCGCAATCGAGCGGCCCAGAATCTCGCCGGACCGCATCGCGTAGAAAAGACCTTCGCCGGTCAACGGGTCGACCCACGCCGCCGCGTCTCCGCACAGCGCCCAATTCCTTCCCACAACAGCGCGGTCCGACAAGGTCCGTTCTTTCGGCGACGGCAACACGTGGCTGTAGAACTTGGCTTTCTCCGTGTCGATTTGTTCCGAGGCCGCAAACTCGCGCAGGTGCGAACGCAGTTCGTTGCTGGTGTGCGCCGCCATGCTCCCGCAAATCCCGAGCGACAGGTGATCGGCGCGGGGAAAAGACCAGATATATCCTTCGAAGTCGGGCAGAAACTTGATAAGGATTTCCTCGGACGTCTGCGGCACGAAATAGCCCTGGGTCATCTCGAGTTCGTCGCGCGACAAAGGGCGCGTGCCGGGCAGAAACTGATTCCGCGCTCCCGCCGCAACCACAAGGAAATCGGCTCGCTGCCATTGGCCGTCCACCGAATACATGGGCTTGTCTCTGGTCGTGTCTACGCTTTGCACGCGCGAATGGTGAATTTCGCAGCCCGCGGCTTGCGCTCGCTGGAGCAGAAATCCGTTCAGCACCGTCCGCGAATAAATGACAATGGGATGCTGCAGGTCAAGCCGGGCGCGCTCATTCTCGGCGCTGATGATTTCGACGCTGTGAATCAGCCGCTTGGGGTGGGGATTATCCAGCAGAAAGGGGAAGCACTGCGTGGCCTTATACGTCAGCCCGCCGCCGCACGGCTTTTCCCACGCCAGGTGCTCGTCGTAAATGTGGACGGAATGGCCGGCCAGCGCAAGTTGCTCGCCGCACATCGCGCCCGAAGGTCCGCCACCGACAATTACGTATTCTGCCATCAATTATTCACACAAGAGTCGCTGCTACTTTCTCCGGGCGCGGTATGTTCTAGAAACTTCTCACGGGCGGCTAGCGGCTTTAGGACAAGGGAAAGACCACCAGACAGAACCCCGCTAGCAGTATAGCACCGAAAACAGCAGCGGCTGCGGGCGAGCCCGTCATCCGCCGTACCAATTGTGCACCCAAATTCATCAGCAGGAAGAAAAGCGCGAAGTAGCCGCCCAGCAAAACCACGAGAATTTCGCCCGTTTTCAGGTGGAAAGCGCCGTAGACCGGAGCGAGCCAGGCGAGCGCCACGAGCAGCACGACGAACCCGTACCGCGCGACGCCGTTTCGCGCCGGACCGGCCAGCAGTTCCACCGCATACAGGAACACGAATGTTGCCAGGAAAAAAACGGGAAAGCGGAGCCAGCGCGCCAGCGTCAGCCAGGAAGACGTGGCCGTCAGCTCGGACCAGCCACTAATCAGCAGATGCAGCAATAAACCTGCCAGCGCGGCGCCCGCCAGGAACGCTGGCTTGGTCCTGAATTGTGTGGCGGCAAGTCTCGCGTTAAGTAGAACCAGCGCCAACCCAACCAGCAGGAAAAAGCTCGCCACGTAATCGCCTTCGTACAGGTGCAGCAACCTCAGCGGCAGCCAGAAGTGCAGCAAGGGCACAACAAGCATCGAAACCGCGGCAACTTCTAGCGCACCCCGCAGGCGCGAGGGCTGCTCCGCCGCCTTCTGCTCGTCTTGCGGCTCCTTGCCCGTGGCTTCGCGGATAAAAGGACCCGAGAGCAGCAGAATCGCCAGAATACCGAGCACACAGCCGAGCACGTCTGCGCGCGAAGGCAGCCTCCCCGTGTCCGGGGTCGAAAGCACCCGCGCCGCCCAGGCTTGCGACTCCCGGGCGGCCGTCGGCGAAAAAAGCACACCTACATGCGAGGTCCAGGGCACCAGGCTGTACCGCACCGTCGGATCCGTGCTCCCCTTGACCAGGTCTTCCGCGCTCGCCCGCAACCCTTTCGGCTCAATCCGCGCCGCCATAATCAACGTATTTGGCACGATGCGCGGCACCCCGTGAAACAACAGGTTCTCTCCGCCGACGCCGTGCCCCTCTTGCATCGGCGCCGGCGAAATCGCGATCACGCCGGCTGGCCGGATCTTCTCAGCAATCCGCAGCGCCATGGCTCCTCCCATGGAATGCCCTGCAAGAATGGTTTGCCCGGGAACGATCATGCCGCGCGCGGCCAGCCCCCGCACGAAAGAAGCGGCACACGCCTCGGCCTGCACCGGCGTAAACGGACCGGGCGAGCGGCCGTGACCCGGAAGGTCCGGCACGTACACCCGCAAGCCCAGCTCGGCGAAGCTCCTGGCCAGATACAGCATGATGAGCTTGTTGGCCGAGATGCCATGGAACAGCACCACCGCGCCCGCGTCCGCACTCGCCAGCACGTCGGCTCGCTGCACCACGTCCACGTTCATGCGGCAGGAACCCGCGTCAACAACGTACCGGTGCACCGCGTAGCGGCGCGAGGCGTAGAACGTAAGAAGCGCTCCGAGGACTAAAAGCAGTATGCCGGAGAGCGCCAGAAGAGCCGTTTTTCGCCTCATGAATGGCAGCGCACCTCAAAGCGGCTGACCCCGCGGGCGTGATAAACTGAAGCGTCGGGAACGTTTTCGAGCCTGCCATCCTGAGCCATCATGGAGAAGCTTTGCACCCTGCCGTTGTGACGTTAGATGAACTGATTTTGCGGTTTGGCCGGGAGAAACGCAACGGCAAGCGGGTTGTGTTCACCAATGGATGCTTCGATGTGCTCCATCCAGGTCACATTCACAGCCTCGAGGCGGCGCGCGCGCTCGGCGATTGCCTGATTGTTGGCCTGAACGGCGACGAGAGTGTGCGCGCGCTAAAAGGACCAGACAGGCCGGTGCTCCCGGCCGAAGAGCGCGCGGAAATTCTGGCCAGCCTCGAGTCGGTCGACGCGGTCGTGGTCTTCGAGGACTTGACCCCGCAAAAGGTCATTGCGGCTTTGTTGCCCGACGTACTCGTCAAAGGCGGAGACTGGCCCGGCAACCAGATCGTCGGGCGCGAGGAAGTAGAAGCGGCGGGCGGGCGAGTCGTTCTGGTGGACGCCGTTCCCGGTTACTCCACCACGCAAATTTTGAAGCGGATTCGAGGTTCCGCAGCGGTCACCGCGAAGGGTGAGGAGTAGTACGCATTCATAGGCAGGCAGACTCGCAGCGCAAGACGAAATGATACTGCCGGCGGTGAGAGAGCGAATGGAGGCACTCCTGCGCCACCCCTCCGTGGACGGCGTGGTGGGAGAAGTGCGCGCCGGTGGCAACCTTGTTGGCCTTTCGGGCCTCCAGGACGTTGCGAAAGCCCTGGTCGCCGCTTATGTCGTCCACGAACTGCGGCGCCCCGCCTTCTTTGTAACGGAATCGAACCGCCGCGCCGAAGAACTGGCGGAGAGCTTGAAATTCTTCTCCCAGATTTTTCCCGGAACGACCGGCGGCGTCGCTGTTCTCCCCGCCTTCGACAGCCTTCCCTGGGACGCGCAAGCTCCCCACGCCGACATTCTGGAACGGAGAGCCGCCACGCTGTACCGCCTCGCGAGCGGGGAAGCCTCGATCGTGATTGCGCCCGTGCCCGCCGCGCTCTGGAAATATCAGGACCCTTACATCTACCTCACGCTTGCGCGCACACTCGCGAAAGATGCGGAAGTGCCCCACGAGGAACTGATCACGCACTTCGCGAGCACTGGCTATTCCCGCACGGAAATGGTGGAACTGCCGGGCCAGTTTGCCGTTCGCGGAGGCATCGTCGACGTTTTTTCTCCCGAAGCGCTCCGGCCCGTACGCATCGAATTGCTGGGAGATACCGTGGAATCCGTGCGCGAGTTCGATCCTCGAACACAGCGCTCCATTTCGCCGGTCGTCCGCACCACGATTCTGCCGCTCACCGAATGGAGCGTGCCTGCGCCCGGAAGCAAGGAAGCGATGGAATGGGAGCCCGATGGTTGGTTCGCCGGGAGCAGGGAAGCACGGAGCAGCTCTATGTTTGAACTGGCTGAAAGCTCGCTGAAGCCGGTGGTCTTCCTCGATGAGCCGGAAACCTTGCGGGAAGCGCGAAAAAGTTTTCTTGAAGCCGCAACGGAGAACTATGAACGCCACGGCCGGGCCAACTCGCCGGAGGTTTCGGACTTTTTCTGGAGCGAGCCGGAGTGGGAAAAAGCGCTGGTGAAGACCTCGCGCATCGAACTGGAGCAACTGGGCCTGGCGCAGAGCGGCGGTGCCAGGTTTGAACTGAGCACGCGCCCGGCGACGCGTTTTCATGGCGACGTCGTTGCCTGTCTGGGCGACGTGAAATCCCACCTGGCCGAGGGCGGCGCCGTCTTTCTCACCGCCGCGAGCACGGGCGAACTCGAACGCTATGCCGACATCTGCCGCGAATACGAAGTGCCCTACGTGCTCGGTGAAACCGAAGAAGCCGCCGCGGGATTCACCGCCGAAAGCGCTTCTGAAACCGCTCGGCTGTTACTCACGCGCGCTCCCTTCCCCTCGGGCGTTGCCTTTCCTGAAGCGAAGCTGACCATTTACGGCAATAGCGACCTGTTCGACGTCGCGCCTGCCGTCGAGCGGCCCAGTCGCAAGCTCAGAACCTCCGGCTTCTTCGGCGATTTTGCCGAATTGAAGCCCGGAGACTTCGTCGTGCACGTCGATCACGGCATCGGGCAATTCGAAGGCTTGCGCTTGATCGAATCCGACGGCCGCCGCGGCGAATTCATGCTCCTGCGCTACGCCGAAGACGCGCGCCTCTACGTGCCCCTCGAACGCATGGACCTGGTGCAGAGCTATCGGGCGGTCGAAGGCGTTCAACCGGCGCTCGACAAGCTTGGCGGTACGGCCTGGACCACCCGCAAAGCGCGCGTCCGCAAATCGCTCGAGGAAATGGCCGACCAGTTGCTCGCCCTGTACGCCGAGCGCAAGACCGCGCAAGGCTTTGCCTTTTCCCCGGATGGCAACTGGCAGCGCGAGTTCGAGGACGCCTTTGAATTCGAAGAAACTCCCGACCAGATGGCGGCGATCAACGACGTCAAGAAGGATCTGGAGAAATCCTCGCCGATGGACCGCTTGCTCTGCGGCGATGTGGGCTACGGCAAGACCGAAGTCGCCATGCGCGCCGCATTCAAGGCCGTAAACGAAAGTAAGCAGGTTGCGGTACTGACACCCACGACGGTCCTGGCCTTCCAGCATTTTGAGACGTTCAAGAAGCGCTTTGCCGCTTTTCCCGCGCGCATCGAAATGTTGAGCCGCTTCCGGAGTGCGGCCGAGCAAAAACAGATCCTCGCGGACCTCGAAACAGGCAAGGTCGATATCGTGATCGGCACGCATCGGCTCCTATCGAAAGACGTGAAGTTTCAGGATTTGGGATTGCTCGTCGTGGACGAAGAGCAACGCTTCGGCGTCGCGCACAAGGAGCGCCTCAAAGAAATGCGGAAAAACGTCCACGCGCTGGCCCTCTCCGCCACGCCGATTCCACGCACGCTCCACATGTCGCTCGTCGGATTGCGCGACATGTCGGTGGTCGAAACCCCGCCTCGCGACCGCCTCGCGATTCAGACCGTCGTCGCGCCGTTTACCGAGGAAATGATCAAGAAAGCCATCGAAACCGAACTGGCCCGCGACGGCCAGGTCTACCTGATCCACAACCGCGTGGAATCCATCTATTCCGTCGCGAACCTGGTGACCAAGCTCGTCCCCAAGGCACGCGTCGTCGTCGGCCACGGCCAGATGAAGGAAAAGGAACTGGAAAACGTGATGCTCAAGTTCATTCGCGACGAAGCCGATGTCCTCGTGGCAACCACCATCGTCGAAAACGGCCTGGACATTCCACGCGCCAATACCATCGTGATCAACCGCGCCGACCGCCTCGGTTTGGCGGAACTCTATCAATTACGCGGCCGCGTCGGACGCTCCCACCATCGCGCCTACGCTTACCTGCTCGTTCCTCCGGAGCGCATTCTCTCTGACGTTGCGCGCAAGCGCCTTGCCGCTATGAAAGAATTCAGCGAACTGGGCGCCGGATTCCGCATTGCCGCGCTTGACCTCGAACTGCGCGGCGCCGGCAACCTCCTCGGCCGCCAGCAGCACGGGCATATCGAAGCGATCGGCTTCGACCTGTACGTCCAGATGCTCGAACGCGCCGTCGCGAAGCTGAAGGGCGAGGAAGGTGCACCGGAACTGCGCACTACCATGAGCCTCGGCATGGATGTGCGCATCCCGCAGGAATATATCCCCAGCGAGAATTTGCGCCTTCGCACCTACAAGCGCATTTCCTCGATCGCCTCTGAAGCGGAGCGGCAGGATGTGCGCAAGGAGCTGGAGGATCGCTTCGGGCCCCTGCCGAAATCGGTAGAAAACCTTTTGGAGTTCGCCCTGCTCAAAGCCATGAGCGAGCGCTTGCGCATTGCTGCGGTCGAGCGCCAGGGGTCGAAAATTGCCCTGCGCTTCCATCCCGAAACCACGCTGGAGCCGGCCGCCGTCGTGAAGGTCGTTCGCTCGCGCAAGGGCATCAAGCTCGACCCGAGAGGCGTCCTGTGGATGGAACTCGAGCGCGGCGAACCTGTGGCGGGCGCGCTCAAGAACGTTCTGGCGGGCTTGCGCGGGGAAGCGCAAAGCTGACAGCGCGAAGATTCCACGCTAAACTTTCAGAAGGGGAATTCCATAATGAAGACTGTTTTACTCGCCGGACTTTTGATGGCCTGGCCCTCGTTTGGACAGAACCCTCCTGCCCAGAATCCGCCGCCTCAAAATCCGCCGGCGCAGGCTCCGCCGGATCAGAATCCGCCGCCACAGCCGAAGCTCGAACAGCCTCAAATGGAGGCGCCTGCCCCCGCCGATGAAAAGAAGGCTGACGAAACGAAGCCTGGAGTAAAGAAACCAGCTGCGCCGCCAACGAAGAAATACGTCGAGGGTGAAGGCAAGGTGGTCGAGGAAATCATCGCGCGGGTTAACAACGAGATCATCACGCGCACGGAACTTGAAAAAGCCCGCGCGGCCGCGGCTGAAGACGCCCAGCAAGATTGCTCCGGCCGTTGTAGCCAGGAGCAGCTCCAGGTAGCGATCGAAGACCGCCAGAAATACGCGCTTCGCGACTTGATCGATCAGTCGCTGCTCTCACAACGCGGCAAAGACATGGGAATTAACGTCAAGCCCGAGGTGGTCAAGCAGCTCGACGAAATTCGCGTCAAGAACAACCTGAAAGACATGGACGACCTCGAAAAGGCTGTCACCTCACAGGGCGTGAACTGGGAAGACTTCAAAAACAACATTGAAAACCGCCTCCTGACCCAGGAAGTCATCCGCCGCGAAGTCGGTTCGCACATCACCATTGGCCACGACGACGCGATGAAGTATTACGAGGAGCACAAGAAGGACTTTGTGCGTCAGGAGCAGGTCGCGCTGCGGGCCATCGAAATCAAGACCGAGGGCAAGAAGGAGTCCGAGATTCCTGAGCTCAAGGCCAAGGCCCAGAAATTGCACGACCGCGTCAAGGACGGCGAGGATTTCGGCGAACTCGCCAAGCGTTTCTCGGACGGAAGCACCGCGCAGCAGGGCGGGTATCTGGGCGTTTATAAGCGCGGCGAGCTTTCGAAGGAACTTGAGGACATGGTCTTCAAGATGAAGAAAAACGACATGACCGACGTCATCGAGACCAAGCAGGGCTTCCTCATCCTTCAGGTCCTCGAGCACTACGAGGAAGGCGAGCAGCCCTTCAATAAGGTGGAAAATGAAATTATGGACCGCCTCTACAACGAGCGCATGGAGCCCGCGCTTCGCGATTACCTCAAGACCCTTCGCGAACAGAGCTACGTGGTGGTGAAGCCCGGCTACCAGGACATGGCCGGTGGCAACAATTCAGAAATTGAAGAAGTCAGCGCAACGCCGGAAACCACCAAGGAGAAAAAGCCCCACAAGAAGTACCTGCTCTTCGGGAAGAAAACTACCCCTTCTGGGTCGAGCTGATGAAAACTCTGTTCGTGAAGGATTTGACCGCCGATCAGTCCATTACAACGTTCTTCCTCGTTCATGAGAAGGAGATTCGCAACACTACCGGCGGCAAGCCCTACTTGCGCATGGAACTGGGCGACCGTAGCGGCACGGTCGAAGCGCGCATGTGGGAGCAGTTCGAAGTCCCCGCAAAAGATGTTGGCCGCGATGATTTCGTGAAGGTCCAGGCGCGCGTCGAGATTTACCACAATCGCCCCCAACTGTCCCTGCTGCAGTTCCGCCTGGCCAGGCCGGAAGAAATTGATCTGGCCGATTACCTGCCCCATACGCCGCATGACGTCGAGGAGCTCTACAAAAAGCTGTTGGGCTACGTCGAGGGCATGAAGAATTACTGGCTGAAGCAGTTGGTCGCGCGCATTCTCTACGACCCCGCGATTGCGGCTCGCTATAAACGGGCTCCCGCGGCAAAAGTGATGCATCATGCATATCTCGGTGGTCTGCTCGAACACGTCGTCGGCCTTTGCGGTTTGGCGAACCTGGCCGCGAGCCATTACCCCGAACTGGATGCCGACCTACTTCTGACGGCCGCGATGCTGCACGACGTCGGCAAGCTCGATGAGTTGTGCTACGAGCGCTCGGTCGCCTACACGACCGAAGGTCAGCTCTTGGGCCACATCGTGATGGAATTGGAAACCGTTGCCAAAGCGATGGACGCCATCGAGGGATTTCCTGCGAAACTGAAAATCGTGGTTCAGCACATTCTGATCAGCCATCACGGGCAGTACGAGTTCGGTTCGCCGAAGCTACCCATGATTCGCGAGGCGCTCGTTTTTCACTATCTCGATGACTTGGATTCGAAGATGGCCGCGGTGCGCGCGGCCTTGGCGATCGGATCCGGGGAAGAGAACTGGTCGGTGTATAGTGGAGCGCTCGGCCGAAAGTTTTTGCGCCTGGATGAATACCTGAAAGACGCGCCACCGGCGCAAGAGGGTGAGAAGCATTAACTGCGATAACCCAAGTTTCACCGCGCGCGCACGCAGCATCCTCGCGGGGAACGAGCGTGCCGCCGAATGCGCGAATTCCGCCGCGATTCCAGCGGAATACCGCGTGAGGCACGTGTGTATCCGCCCTGCGACCGTCCTGGCGCCGATGGCCGGCGTTACCGACACGCTGTTTCGCCGCGTGATTCGTGGGCTCGGCGGATGCGGCCTGCTGATGACCGAATTCACGAGTTCCGAGGGCATCACCCGCAGCGCGAAAAAGACGCTTCGCTATCTCTGTTTTCAGGAAGACGAGCATCCCATCGCGGGCCAGTTGTTTGGCGCCAATCCCCAGGTGATGGCTGAAGCCGCGCGCATGGTCGAGGACCTGGGCTACGACGCCGTGGACATCAACCTCGGCTGCCCCGCGAAAAAGGTTGTGAAATGCGGCGGTTCGGGCCTGCTTCGTGAATTGCCGCTGCTCGAGGAAATCCTTCGCAGGGTTCGCGCGGCGGTCAAGATTCCCCTCACGATCAAACTGCGCGCCGGATGGGACGACCAATCGATCGTCGCCCTGGAAGTCGTGAGAATGGCGGAACAGATCGGCGTCGAGGCCGCCGCGGTACACCCCCGCACGCGCTTGCAGGGCTACTCCGGCAAGGCCGACTGGGGAATCATCGCAGCGGTAAAGCAGGCGGTTAAAATCCCCGTCATCGGCAATGGCGATATTCAATGTCCCGAAGACGCCGCGCGCATGGTGGAAGAGACCGGTTGCGACGCGGTCATGATCGGTCGGGCTGCCGCCACCAATCCCTGGATTTTTGCCCAGATGCGGCAGTACCGGGAAACAGGCCGGTACTCTTTGCCGACGGACCAAGATCGTCGTCAGTTACTTTCCGGCTACTACAGGCAAATTCTCGACGCCAACCCGCCCGATGCCATGGGAAAAATGAAGCAGTTCGCCTGCTGGTTTACGCATGGTGTGGGGAATGGCGGCGAACTGCGTCGCATTGTGCACATGGCCCGCACGCCGGGGGAAGTGGTCGAAAACGTGGAGAGCTTCTTCGAGCGGAAAGCGGCCACTGGGGGGAATCCAGCCCATGAGCCAGACAGTCGAGAAAATTACCCGTCCGAGGTCGGAACGTAGAATCTCTATTCGCCTGCCCTTGCGCGTCCTGGGGGTGCCCCACCCTTGCTTTTCCAGGGTAGGCTCTTACGAACGATCTATCTCTCTTCGTGGGGCGCAGCAGTGCTGCGCCCAATGTCCGCACCATCCCTTGACCTGTCGATCCCGAATCGCGACGCCACGCCCGCTGCCCTGCGCCGCGCCAATTTCACTCTTCGGTCGGTGAACCTTCGTCAAGCAACTGCCTGTACGCATCCCGCTTCGGAATGCCCCGTTCCTTGGCCGCCAGCTTCAAGGCTTCCTTGCGATCGAGTTTCGCCTGGTGAACCAGTTCGTCCACGCGCGCGGCCAGCGACTGCGACGTGTTCAGGTTCGCACCCGCGGCATTCTGATCCGGCGGGCCGATCAGAAAAGTAATTTCCCCCTTGGGTGCGTGCGCTTCAAGCTCCTCGATCACCTGGGAAAGCTTCCCGCGCAGAAATTCCTCATGCAGCTTTGTCACCTCGCGCGCGATGCAGGCTGGGCGATCTCCCAGGATGGCTAGCGCATCTGCGGCCGTTTCCGCGACGCGCTGTGGTGCCTCGTAGAAAATCAGTGTGCGGTCCTCGATGCGCAGCCGTTCGAGGGCCCGTTTCCGTTCGCCACTGCGCGCTGGCAGGAAGCCGACAAACAAAAACTCATTGCTCGGCAGCCCCGAGGCGGAAAGCGACGCAAGTAGCGCGGACGGACCTGGAATCGGCACGACGGGTATACGGTGGCGGATCGTCAGGGTCACCAGCCGGTAGCCAGGGTCGGAAACCAGCGGCACCCCTGCGTCGCTGACCAGCGCGACATTAGCCCCCTGCTCCATCGCCAGCACCAGTTCCGGCGACCGCGTCAGTTCGTTATGTTCGTGGTAGCTGACCAGCGGTTTGTGAATCTCGTAGTGGTTCAGCAGTTTCAGCGTGTGGCGCGTATCCTCGCAGGCGATCTGGTCCACTTCCTTCAGGATGCGGATCGCGCGCATGCTCATGTCTTCCAGATTGCCGATAGGGGTGGCCACCAGGTACAGGGTGCCCCGGCGCACACCCTCCTGCTCGGAATCGGTTTGACGGTTTGTCGGCATCGCGAAGTGCTGAGATAGAGTCTAGCACGCCGCCCGAGACCCGTGACGCTGCGTGCTATACTGGAAATTTTAGAGCAACCGCTGGAGGACTGCCTGTGCCGCTGTACGAGTATCAGTGCAACAAGTGCCATCGTAGGACCGAAAAAATTGAAAGCGTTTCCGGGCCGCATCTGAAGAAGTGCCCGCATTGCGGCGCTAAGGTCGAACGCCTGCTGGCCGCGCCGGCCATCCAATTCAAGGGCGCTGGCTGGTACGTCACGGACTACGCTGGGAAGAAAAACGCCGGCGCGGAAACGCCGGCCACCGACAAGGCTGATTCCAAAGAACCCGCAACGAAAGATACGGCCAAAGAGCCCGCCGCTAAGGAATCCAAAGACAAAAAACCCCCCCAGAAAAAGGACTAGCGTCTTACAGCTTGAGCGTTTTGAGGTAAGCGCGGAACGGCGCGCCGAGTTCTTCGTTCAACAACGCTAGTTCGACCGTCGCCTTCAGGAAGCCGAGCTTATCGCCAGCGTCGTAGGAAATGCCCTGGTAAATCAACGCCCACAGCCCTTGCTCCTTGGCGAGGATTCGCAAAGCATCGGTGAGTTGAATCTCGCCTCCCGCCCCTGGCCTGGTCCGTTCCAGGCATTCGAAAATAGCGGGCGGCAGAACGTAGCGGCCGGTGATGGCCAGGTTTGAAGGCGCTTCCTCCACCTTCGGCTTCTCGACCAGGTCGCGAATGCGCAGCAGTCGCTCGCCAAACGGCGGCAGAGGCGCCGGCTCTCCGGCAACAATCCCGTAGAGATAAGTTTTATCGCGCGGAACTTCTTCCACCGCTATCGCGCCCGTGCCTGTGGCCTCGTACACATCGATGAGCTGCTTGGTGGCCGGATTCTCGCCGGGGATCAGCACGTCGCCCAGCAGAACAGCGAAAGGCTCTTCGCCCACCAGGTCTCTGGCCACTAACACCGCATGTCCCAGCCCCAGGGGCTCCTTCTGACGCGTGTAGCTGACCTGGACCATGTTGCTGATCTGCCGGACCAGTTCCGCCTGGCCCTTCTTGCCTTTTTCCTCGAGGAACCGCTCCAGCACCGGCGCGTTGTCGAAATGATCCTCGATCGAGTTTTTGCCTTTTCCGGTCACGATGATGATGTGCTCGATCCCGGAAGCCACGCACTCCTCAGCCACATACTGGATTTGCGGCTTGTCAACGACGGTCAGCATTTCCTTCGGCTGCGCCTTCGTCGCAGGAAGGAACCGGGTTCCGAGTCCGGCGGCGGGCAGCACGGCCTTGCGGACCTTTCGTTTCGGTGCGGCGTTGTGAAGCGTGTGGTTGGTCTGTTGCATCGCGGGGAGCTGCATGGGTTCAACTCTCTCGAAATTTTACTCCGCTAGCACGGTAGCCGCGACCCGCGAGGTTGTCAATTGGTGCAAACGCCGGTTCTCTTTACGGTCTCCTGTACACCGGAACGAGAAAATAGGCCTCGTACTCGACGCCGCCGGCCTTTCCGCGCGCCTCAATTTCCCAATACGTCGGTGGGGTTTGGACGAGAGTGGTGGGAGGCTGGTCCTCGGGTAACCGGAACTCGACGGGCATGTCGCAACCGGCGTAGGCGCTGGCAAGTTGCGTTTGGGCTAGCGTAACCACGTCCTTGTACAGTTCGTAGCACACCACCTGCGACCGTCGCTCATTTCCGCTTCCCGTCGTTACATATTTTTCCTGGACGCAACGCAGTGTCAAAGCCAACTGATTCATGCTGGCCACGTGCCGCGAGGCCCGGAGCCGAACCCGCAGCTTTTGCCCGAGAAAATAGGGAAACTCGTCATAGGAAAGGAAACTGCCGCCATAGCGGAAAAAATCCGCAAGCATGTGAATCCACCGCGCCCAAAATACAATCCCGATGAGTGCGAAAATGCTGGCAACCACCAGAAACATACGCCCGAGCCCGCGTTGATTCAGCCCCACCCAGAAAAACGGTACTAGAAACACATTCCACACGAGCGCGGCCATCAGCCGTTGCAACATGGAGCCGAACGCCGAAAACGCAGCACCTTCGCGGTGCCAATGATGGTCAGCGAGCCATAGCTCGCCGGGCCGCGCCGCCGATTCGCGCTCATACTCCGCCTTGCGCGCCGCTCCCCTTAGACCATGAACCACCAGGAAAGCGCCGCCGGAAAAGAAAAACGCCCCGATCAATCCGATCAGCCAGTCCGGAGCATTCTTGCGTCCGGGAAGCATGTTCAGCGCAGCGCACTCGATCGCAATACCCGCCAGCAGAAATGGAAGCCCGAACAGCACCGATTTCCACCCGTCGATCGTCGTGACACTTTGGGCTGGGTGATTCGCAAGCACGGGCGGCATCCCGGGACCGCCGCCCAAGCGTTGCTCAATCAAACTCGGAGTCGATGGGAATGTAGTCATAGGCGTTTCCATCGAATTTGCCCGTTGGCCTAGCGGGCATCAATGGAACTAGCGCGAATCAGTAAAGGGCCCGGAGGCGTGTGCTAGCATGGAATTTCATCGAAATGGCGCCAAACAAAACAACCGGTGTGCGCATTCTCGGCATCGAGTCGTCCTGCGACGAAACCGCTGCTGCCGTCGTCGTCGATGGCTGCCGCATTCTTTCGAGCGTGGTGGCTTCGCAGATCGATATTCACCGCAGATACGGTGGTGTGGTTCCCGAGCTCGCTTCGCGCGAGCATCTGCGCCAAATCGTTCCCGTGGTGCGTGAAGCCCTGGCCGACGCCGGGCTGCGCTTCGATGAAGTGGACGCCATCGGCGTTACCCAGGGACCCGGACTCGTGGGCTCGCTCCTCGTCGGAATCACTTACGGGAAAACGCTCGCCGAAGCGCTTGGAAAGCCCTTGTTGGCGGTCAATCATTTGGAAGGCCACGTTCATGCCGCATTTCTTCAAGCTCACCTGGATGGCACTGCTCCCGAACTGCCGGCCGTCTGCCTGATCGTATCCGGCGGGCACACCGTTCTCTACGAGGTGAAGGCGAATTCCCGGAACGGCTCCGAAGCGTTCCACTACCGCAAATTGGGGCAGACACGCGACGATGCCGCCGGAGAAGCTTACGACAAGGTGGCGAAGCTGCTCGGTCTCGGCTATCCCGGCGGACCCATCCTCGATCGTCTGGCCGCGGCCGCCGGCAACGTCCCACCGCCGGTAAAGTTCGGTCCGACTAAAACGCGCGGCAATCCGCTGGACTTCAGCTTCAGCGGCTTGAAGACCGCCGTGCTCTACCACTTGCGCGAACACGCCGATTACAACGCCGAAATCGCGAACAGGGAAGAAGCCATTAAGCAAGGTCAGCGGAAGTTTGAAGACCTGCTGCCTCTGTGCTCTGCCGAAACCCTTGGCTTGGTCCGTGAATTTCAAAACGCCGTCGTCCGCAACCTCGTGGAGCGCACGCTCGCCGCGGCTGAAGAGACCGGCGTCAGCGCGATTCTGGTTTCTGGAGGAGTCGCGGCTAACTCGCAATTGCGCGCGACACTCATCGCCCGCGCGCAGGGGCGTGCGCTGAAAATCTACTTCCCGAGCCGGGAGCTCTCCACCGACAACGCCGCAATGATTGCCGCCGCCGCGTATTCCAGGTACACCCGCTGTTCGTTTGCAGACAATTCACTCAATGCGGTTGCGAGCATGCCCTTGGCTTGAGGCAGGATCGTTGCGGTTTGCTGTTGGCAGCGGACTTCCGAAGCTGTACCCCGGGATCCCTTCGCGGAGAGCCGCGAATTTCGCGGCTCTCCGCCTGCCTATGAATAGGCAGCGTTGGGATGACACAGGGGGAGTGCTACAGCCCATCGTGGTCACACCAAACCGAAAGTGGTTGTCGCAAAACAAAAAAGCGGGCAACCGAAAGGCTGCCCGCTGAAAAATTCAATACCGAGGTTTAGTCAACCTTTTCCTGCATCGTCGGGAACTGCAGCTTGGCCTTCGCCAGCGACTTCACCACTAGCACCTCTGCCGTTTCCGCGCTCAAGTTGCGCGCCGTTGCCATCTCGCTCACCAGGAGATACTTAGCGCGTTCGAGCATTTTCTTTTCGCGGAATGAGAGAGGCTTGCTGCGGCTGAGGGATACGAGGCTCTTCAGGACTACGGCCACTTCGAGCAGAGAACCCGTGCGCATGCGCTCGGAGTTCTCCTTGAATCGATGTTTCCAGTCGTGGTGCGAGTTAAGTTTTCCCTTTTCGAGAAACCCCAACACCTTCGTTGTGTCGTTGGAACGGATTACCGATCTGAGGCCGACGGCAAGCGCGTTCGAAGATGGAACCATCACGCGCAAGCCGCTCGAGATGATGCGAATCATGAAGTAACGTTCTGTCCTGCCGTTAAGAACTCCGTAACTGATTTGCTCGACTACCCCTACGCCGTGGTTCGGATAAACGACTTTGTCGCCAATCTTGAAGTCCATAGCTTCGGTTGTCCCCCTCAGACATAAATCGAGTTTAGAAGTTTGTGCTGCAAGAGTCAAGATATATCCTCTGGAATCAGGAAGATAGGGAAAGGTCGCCCTCCATTTTGGCATCGAAATTGCTCTGCCCATAGTCCTTTCCTTCTAGTACTCTCGGTGCTGTCTCCTCCCGCTTGTCTCCTACGCCTCAACTTTCATTACAAATCATTTGGTTTGAAAGGTTAAGCTGGGGGCGAATGAGCCCGGCAATCACACTCGCCCTCGACACCTCTGAGACTCGCGGGAGCGTTGCTCTGCGTCGCGAGGGTCAACTCGCGTCCTTCCGGCTGCATGAAACCGGCGAGGACTACTCGAGTTGGTTGCTGCCCGCAGTGCACGAGGTCTTGCGGGAGTCGGTTTGCACGCTCCCTGATCTCACACTTCTCGCCGTCGCCACCGGTCCCGGCTCCTTCACCGGTCTGCGCGTAGGTCTAACCACCGTCAAGGCCTGGGCGGAGGTATACGGGAAGCGTGTGGTCGGAGTTTCCCGCTTACGAGCACTTGCGCACCGTGGCCCGAAGACCGCTTCCTGCATTGCAGCTTGCTATGACGCGCAGCGCGGACAGATCTTTGGCGGCGTGTTTCGCAGGTCTCCCGACGGGCTGGAGTCGCTTGTTCCAGAGGCGGTGCTGGCTCCCGAGGCTTTCCTGGAGCTGGTTTCCGAGGCTTGTGCTTCGACTCCCGTAACCTGGGTTACCCTGGATCCAGCGCTGATTTCGAGCCAGGCAAAGTGGCAAGAAAGAGCCGCGCTCGGAGATACGCTGTTTTCCTCTACGGAAGTGCTGGCCGACAGCATCGGCGAACTCGCTGAAGAAAGCGCGAGCAAACACGAGTTCAGCGATCCCGTCACGCTCGACGCAAATTACGTTCGCCGCTCCGATGCGGAACTCTTTTGGAAGGGAAACGCCAAGCATGTGCGCTAAGCTAGCGCCTGAAGAACGTGCTTTCAGCATCCGGGAATGCCAAAACGTGAACATACCCGAAGTTCGGGCGATTCTTGCCGTGTCTCCGGAAGCGGCGCAGTGGTCGGACCAAGCCCTCGCTGACGCCCTGGCGGCAAGCTCCGGCTATCACCTCATCAGCATGGTTGGCGCAGAGATCGCCGGTTTCATCTCCTCCCGCCGTATCGCCGTCGAGGGCGAAATCATGAACCTGGCCGTGAAGCCGGAATTCCGCCGCCAAGGCCTCGGTCAGGCCTTAGTTCATGTCACCCTTGAGCGTTTCGACCGCGATGGCATCCTTCAAGTGTTTCTCGAGGTTCGCGAGTCAAATCATCGCGCCATTTCCTTCTACGAGCGCTTGGGATTCCGTCAGATAGGCCGCCGCGAGGCCTATTACAGCGATCCACCAGAGGCCGCCCTCGTCCTGGCCCGGCCAATAACCCCCGTCTCTCCCGCCTCTGGCTGACCCCAACGAGCAGGTACCCCGGAATTCCACAGGACAGGTACCGATTACCCCTTGACGCCGCCTTTCCCGGTGTTAGTCTGCGGTCATGTAGTATTCACATTCCAGTCATGAGGAGAAACGCATGGCAACTGCTCATCGCGCCCCTCGGGACGTAATTTTCGAAGCCGACGCCGAGTATCAGCGTCTGGCAACGAAACATCAGCAGTACGAAGCAGAACTTCAGAAACTCTCTCAGTCGCCCTACCTCAATTCCGAAGATCTCCTCGAAGAAATAAGGTTGAAAAAGCTGAAGCTACATGTGAAGGATGAAATGGAGCGCATTGCCTCGCAGCTCCACGGCGCGCGCGCTAGACATACGCCGTAACCCATCCCGGAATCGCCCG
>Ga0306920_100000940_pt1 | contig 35441 bp, 32 predicted proteins | sample flu12Cox44000170_FD_204666 | JGI IMG/M metagenome (GOLD analysis project Ga0306920, IMG submission 204666) | Lab enrichment of tropical soil microbial communities from Luquillo Experimental Forest, Puerto Rico - flux4day.12C.oxic.44.000.170 (v2)... | ecosystem: Environmental > Terrestrial >...
CATAGAAGTAAAGCGTCACCACCGCCGCGATCAGCCAGGCGGCGATCGACAGGATCTCGCGCATGAAGCCGCGGATCATGGCGAGCAGCCCCGAAATCAGCATGACGCCGATCAGGATGATGTCGAGAAGGGTGATGGGCATGACCGAGTTCGGATGCTCCGCGCCTTCAGAAGCCCGCCGGCCGAATCGGCGAATGAAATCGTACCAACCTCCCCACCTCCACTTTGGTCTGCAAGCCCCGCCGAAGGATCCCCGCAACTTATTAATGTTCCTGCCATTATCGGCCTGACGGCCCGATGGCAGCCCCCGGGGGCGGTGGCATTTCGGCCGCTGTATAGCTGGACGAGGCAGCGCCGTCACCCGTCTTGTTGGCGGAAACGCTTCCGCTCTCGTCGTCCCGCGTCCCTGGGTCCTCCAGCGATGTCGGCCACGAGGCTTGCAAGGCTGCTCACGGTCTTGAGCGACAGTCCCGCCTCGCCCGTCGCTTCCGGGCGCGCGGTCTCCGGAAGAATGGCACGGGCAAACCCGAGCTTCTGTGCCTCCTTGAGCCTCGCTGCGGTCTGTACGACCGGCCGCACCGCGCCCGAGAGTGAGATTTCGCCGAAATAGACGGCGTCGGGCGGCAAGGGCGCATCGACCAGTGACGAGACCAGCGCCGCCGCCGCGGCAAGGTCGGCCGCCGGCTCCTGGATGCGCAATCCGCCCGCGACATTGAGGTAGACGTCGTGCCCGGAGAGCCGCACGCCGCAATGGGACTCGAGCACGGCAAGCACCATCGACAGCCGGTTCTGGTCCCAGCCGTTTACCGCGCGCCGCGGCGTGCCGAGGGAGGTCGCGGCGACCAGCGCCTGGATTTCGACCAGAACCGGCCGGCTCCCCTCGATGCCGGCGAAGACGGCGGTGCCGGATGAACCGAGATGACGCTCGGAGAGAAAGAGTTCGGAAGGATTGGCGACCTCGCGCAGCCCGCCTCCGCTCATTTCGAATACGCCGATCTCATCGGTCGGACCGAAGCGGTTCTTGACCGCGCGCAGAATGCGGAACTGGTGCGAGCCTTCGCCTTCGAACGACAGCACCGCATCGACCATATGCTCGACGACGCGCGGTCCGGCGATCTGCCCGTCCTTGGTCACATGGCCGACGAGGATCACGGCGGCGCCCGAGCGCTTGGCGAAGCGGATCAGCGCCTGCGCGCTCGCGCGCACCTGCGTCACCGTGCCGGGAGCCGCCTCGACCAGATCGGTCCACATCGTCTGGATCGAATCGATGACGACGAGACGCGGGGTCTCGCCTTCGTCAAGGGTCGCCACGATGTCTTCGACCGATGTCTCGGCCGCCAATTCGACTTGCGCGCCGGAAAGTCCGAGCCGCTCGGCACGCAGCCGCACCTGCGCCACCGCTTCCTCGCCGGAAATGTACACGGCGCGGTGCCCGCGGCTCGCCAGCACGGCCGCAACCTGGATCAGCAGCGTCGACTTGCCGATGCCCGGATCTCCGCCCAGCAGCAAAACCGTGCCGCGCACGAATCCGCCCCCCGTGACGCGGTCGAATTCGGCTAGGCCCGAGGCGAGCCGCGGAGCGTCATGTCCCGCGCCCGCAAGGGGCTCGAGCGCGAAAAGCCGGCCCTTGCGCGGCGCGCGTCCTGGCGACTGAGGAGGGGCGGAACTCTCTTCGGTGATGGTATTCCATTCGCCGCAAGCGTCGCACTTGCCTTGCCAGCGGCTGTAAGCCGCGCCGCAATTTTGGCAGATGAAGCTCGTTTCGCGACGGGCCATGGGTCCGATATCGCCTGCTACCTTGCTTGCGTGCGGGATACGGTGCAACGCGCCGCGAAGCCGTCCTTCAGGACTCACTCGCGCCACGTCGCAATCTGGCTCAGAATCAATCGGCTTTGTAAACCCGATGGTAACGCCGTCCGAGATCGGTGAGGACCTCGTAACCGATGGTCCCCATCCCGGCGGCGAGATCGTCGACAGTCACGCCGTCGCCAATGAGTGTGGCAAGATCGCCGCGCCGGACGGTGCCCTCGGCAAGCTCGGTGACGTCCACGGCCAGCACGTCCATCGACACGCGCCCGGCGAGGGGGCAGCGCTTTCCGCCGACGATGACATCGGCCGCGGGCTTGCCTTTGGCGGCGCCGGCCGACCGCAGGAAGCCATCCGCGTAGCCGACTGCCACGATGGCTATACGGCTCGGCCGTGCGGCGGTGAAAGCTGCGCCATAACCGACGGTTTCACCCTTATCGACCGTGCGCACCTGGATGATGCGGCCCTTGAGTTCCACGACCGGACGCATGGGATTTTTCTTGCCAGGGGTCGGGTTGACGCCGTAGAGCGCCACGCCGGGCCGAACGAGGTCGCAATAAGCGGCACCGCCGAGGAATATGCCCGAGGAATTGGCAAGTGAGGACGCTACACCGCGATACAGCAAGCGAATCTCGCGAAACAGACGCATCTGGCGATCATTCATCGGGTGGTCAGGAATTTCGGCGCAGGCGAGGTGGCTCATCACCAGCGCGAAGCCGTGGTTCTCGGATTGCAGACGCGGAGCGATGGCGACGGCCTCCTCCACCGTAATGCCGAGCCGGTTCATGCCGGTGTCGACGTGGAGGGCCGCGCCGCCACGCCAGCGCGTTGTGGCGACGAAGGCGTCCCATTCCGCAAGTTCAGTGGTGCTGTTGATGACCGGCCGCAAATAGCCGGCTGCGAATGCCTGCGCTGAGCCCGGCATCAGCCCGTTGAGCACGTAAATAACTGAATCGGGCGCAGCGGCGCGTACGCGCCGTCCTTCGCAGATGTCCGCAACGAAAAAGGTCCTGCATCCGGCCCCGTAGAGCGTGCGCGTGACCGGCTCAAGCCCGCAGCCATAGCCGTCAGCTTTGACCACCGCCGCGCATTCCACCGGCACGGTCATGCTCGCGAGCCGGTTCCAATTGGACTCCACCGCGGCAAGATCGATGGTGAGGATGGCGCCGGCTTCCGTCGGATCCGCAGCGGCAGGCGGTGCATCGGCGGGCCGGAACTCGGGGTCGTGCACGGTCATGGTCGAGGTTTATGACGGGCGCAGACGCGGCCGTCTAGGCCAGCGACGACAAGCGCGGTTTGATGCAAGGTCGGCAAAAGCGTGGGCTAAGGACGAGTTCGCGGTTCAATCCGCGCCGAGTGCCCGTAACTACACCCGCTCCGGCATCTGATCGTTTTGCGCGAGGTTGTCGAAACGCGTCACCGCCGCGTCGAATTGGACGTTGACGGTGCCGGTCGGGCCATGGCGCTGCTTGCCGATGATGATCTCGGCCTTGCCGTGTACGTCGGCCATCTCCACCTGCCAGCGCGTATAGTCGTCGGTGCCTGGCCGCGGTTCCTTGTTGCTGAGATAATATTCCTCGCGGAAAACGAACAGTACCACGTCGGCATCCTGCTCGATCGAGCCCGACTCGCGCAGGTCGGAGAGCTGCGGCCGTTTATCATCGCGGTTCTCGACCTGCCGTGATAATTGCGAAAGCGCCACGACCGGCACGTTGAGCTCCTTGGCGAGTGCTTTGAGGCTCGTAGTGATTTCGGTCACCTCTTGCACGCGGCCTTCCATGGCTCGGCGAGTTGAGCCCTGCAGCAGCTGGATGTAGTCGATCACGAGGAGGTCGAGACCTTTTTGCCGCTTGAGACGCCGAGCCCGGGCGGCCAGTTGCGCGACGGTCAGGCCGCCCGTCTCGTCAATGAAGAACGGCAGGTGCTGCAGTTCGATCGCCACGTCCTTGATCTTCTCGAAATCCCGTTCGTTGATGCCGCCCCGCCTGATCGTGCTGGAGGGAATGCCGCTCTGCTCGGCGATGATGCGCGTGGCAAGTTGTTCGGCCGACATTTCGAGCGAGAAGAAGCCGACAATGCCGCCGTTCACGGTATCGATATGTCCGTCGGCCCGCACCTCGCCGCGCCAGGCGCGCGCGACGTTGTAGGCGATGTTGGTGGCAAGGGCGGTTTTGCCCATCCCGGGGCGGCCGGCGACGATGATGAGATCGGAGGGCTGCAGGCCGCCCATCTTGCTGTCGAGGTCCTTGAGGCCGGTTGCCAGGCCGGAGAGCTTTCCCTCGCGTTGGTAAGCGCGCGCCGCCATGTCGACGGCGGTGGTGAGCGCAGTCTCGAATTTCTGAAATCCGCCGCCATAACGCCCGATCTCGGCAAGCTCATACAGGCGACGTTCGGCATCCTCGATCTGATCGCCGGGCGCGAAATCGACCGGTGCGTCGAAAGCGACGTTGACCATGTCCTCGCCGATGGTGATCAGCTCGCGCCGGATCGCGAGATCGTAGATCGTGCGCCCGTAATCCACCGCGTTGATGATGGTCGTTGCTTCGGCGGCAAGGCGGGCGAGATACTGGGCGAGGCTCAATCCGGCGATGTCGATTTCGGTGGGCAGGAACGTCTTCAGCGTGACCGGAGATGCCAGTTTGCCGGTGCGGATGAGACTGCGCGAAATATCGTAGATTTGCCGATGGATCGGCTCGAAGAAGTGATGCGGTTCGAGGAAGTCGCTGACGCGATAAAGCGCCTCGTTGTTGACCAGGACGGCGCCCAGCAGGGCCTGCTCCGCCTCGATGTTGTGCGGCGCGGCACGATAGGCTGGCGCAGACTGCTCCGCCGGCCTGCGCGCGGTTGATTCGACGGCCATGGAATCCCAATGTTCGGATTTTATGACGACATCGAGGCGCTGCACTCATCGATGGTGCGGAGCCACGCACGACCACAGGGAACGATTTTGAATACCACGCCTCACGAGTCCTGAGGCGATCCACCTGACAAGTTTCCCCGCTATCACCGTCTGAAAGATTACTCTTGATAGCCGGCTCTAGAGATCTTGACGATTGCGAATGGTCTAATCGGCGAGAACAGAATCACTCCCCCGCGAGCCGCAAGGGCGGTCGGCCGCCGCTTTCAAGCGCGCGCAACCGCGCCTCCTCGCGGGCGATGTAGTCGCGGGTCATCGGCACGACGCCCTGCCGTTTGGTCAGCTGCAGCTGGAAAACCATCATGGCCTGCTGGCGGAACGCCATTTCCGACGCCGCCAGATAGAATTCCCACATGCGCGTGAAGCGCGCGTCATATAGCTTTTCAACCTCCTCCCGGTGAGCGAGGAAGCGTTCGCGCCATGCTTTGAGCGTCTCGGCGTAATGCAGGCGCAGGATCTCGATATCCGTCACCAACAGGCCCGCGCGTTCGACCGCGGGCAGCACCTCGGACAGCGCCGGAATATAGCCGCCGGGGAAGATGTATTTGGCGATCCACGGATTGGTGATGTTCGGTCCTTCGGACCGGCCGATGGAATGCAGCAGCATTACGCCGTTATCGTCGAGGAGGGTGCTGCACTTGCGAAAGAATGCGTCATAAAAGCCCACGCCGACGTGCTCGAACATGCCGACCGAGACGATGCGATCGAATTTTCCCTGCACGTCGCGATAGTCTTGCAGGCGAAACTCGATCTTATCGGACAGTCCTTTCTCCGCCGCGCGAGTGCCTGCAACCGCGAACTGTCGCTGCGACAACGTGATGCCGGTGACGCGCGCGCCACAAAGCTCGGCGAGATAGAGAGCAAGCCCGCCCCAGCCGCAGCCGATATCGAGCGCGCGCCCATCCGGCGGGACGAGAAGCTTCGCCGCGAGGTGGCGCTTCTTGGCAAGCTGGGCGTCGTCGAGCGAGTGCTCGGTGGGCTCGAAATACGCGCAGCTGTATTGCCGGTCAGCATCCAGGAACAGCGCGTAGAGCCGGTCGTCGAGATCGTAGTGCTGTGCGGCATTGCGCCGCGCGCGCACACGGCGGTTGAATTGTGCGAGACGGCGCCGGAGGTAGCGCATGAGCCAACGCCACCGCGCCCACGCCGGCACGTCCTGGTGGGGCTGACCCGACACGATGGCAAGGACGTCGGCGATCGAGCCCGTCTCCACCACAACGCCGCCGTCCATATAGGCTTCGCCGAATTTTAGCGCGGGATCGAGGAGGACGCCGCGTTCGGCCGCTCGCGTGGTGAAGCGGATCGCCGCGGGCGTCCCGGTCCCGTCCCCGAGGGTAAAGGTTCGTCCTCCCGCAGTGGTGACCCGAAGATTTCCGGTGCGGACCAACCTTCCGAACATCAGCCGAAGCAACCGATCCATCGGCCGCCTCCTAGGCGCTCGACCATTCCTCCCCCTACGCGCCACCGTTTTCAGGCTACCGTCATCGGCCCGAACCGAGGCTCTGGTCGGTCGTAAGCGCTCCTAATTGCAAGAATTAAAACAAAGTCCCTTGACCGCCGCAACGCGTTTGGGTCGATCGGCCAGGGACATGGCCCCCTTTGCTGCGGGTCCAGCCGCATCCTCTTTTGGCCAAAAATTGCCAGCAAAAGAGCGGATAGGATCAGCTCTAACGGAGACCTACCGTGTCGAGAATTGCTCGAATCGTGCCGTGGGCTATCGCCGCCGTCGCCGCAGGGATGGCCGTTTCACCAGCATGGACCCAAGCGAATCTCGACGCTGGAAAGTCGGCGGCGCAAATTTTCTCCGACACTTGCAGTGCGTGCCACCGTAGTCCGCGAGAAATCAAGCAGACCAGCGCAGCATTTTTGCGGGAGCACTACACCACGGGTCCGCGGGAAGCGGCGGTCATGGCTGCTTATCTCTCCTCGATCGGCAGCGATACCCGGGCGGTTCAGCAGCGGCGTCCGCCCACATTGGGCGCGGGACAGGCGACATCGTCTGGGGTCGATCAGGCCAAGCCTGGGGATGCGACGCAGCCGGGGAGCGGCCGCACCGTCGGAGCGCTTAGGCCGCGTCGTCCGTCCGAGAGCATGGAGGAGGGCAATCTCCCGGTCGCTGCTGCGCAAGGAGGCGGTGCCGAGGCCGGCCCGTCGGAAGCTTCCGCCGCGCCGCCGGCGCGACAACCCGTCGGGGAAAACTTCGAGGAGTAGGGGGAAGCACCCTGAGCAGCGCAATGCGGCGGTTTGCGACCGCCGGAAGTCTTGCGCCGTGAGTACGCAGCCGAAAAGCGCTATTTCTCTTCTTTGACCTCTTCTTCCGGGCTCTCGTCTTTACCCTCACGGGCGCGCTGCGCCGCGATCGCCTCGGGCTCGAAAAAGGTCTCCGCCGCCGCTGCAGCCGCTGCGGCGGCTTCCTCGGCTTCCCCGCGATCGACCGCGATTTCCTCGCCCCGAGCGAGCCGTTGCGCCTCGTCGGCGTTGCGCGCGACGGTGACGTTGATCATCGCTTCGACTTCGGGATGCAGCGAAATCGGCACCCGGTGCAACCCGATCGCCTTAATCGGCGCATGGAGCGCGACCTGAGCGCGACTGACCGCAAAACCTGCCTCCGTGACCAGAACGGCGAGGTCGCGAGGCGAGACTGAACCATAAAGCTGGCCGCCCTCGGCCGCTTGGCGCAGCACCGTAAAGCTCTGGCCATCAAGCTTGCGCGCGATCTTTTCCGCTTCTTTCTTTTGCTCGAGGTTGCGCGCCTCCAATTCGACTTTCATCTTATCGAAGCGGGAGCGGTTCTCCTTGGTAGCACGCAATGCCTTGCCCTGGCGCAAAAGATAATTGCGGGCAAAGCCGTCCTTGACGCGCACGATATCGCCCATTTGGCCAAGCTTGGCCACGCGCTCAAGCAGGATCACTTCCATGACTGTATCTCCCTATGTCGAGCATTTGATCACGTCCGCAAACCGGGCGGCCGGCGCTTTCGCGCAACACGTTTGCGAATGTTGAACGCTGCTTCGGCGAGCCCGAGAAGCGACATCGCCAGGATCGGCCAGCCCAGAATGATGGTGGCGGCATAGACGGCCAGCAGGACAACGGCGCGACTACTCATCCCGCGCGTGATCGCGTGCAGGACGGCAAAGCCGAGAGTTGCAAAGGCCATGAGCAGGCTTGCGGCAAACGCCGCCGAGAGCACGCCGAGAAGGTCCGGCAGGAAGGAGCTGGCGATGGCGGCCGCCAGCAGCCCGGAACTCGATGCCGGCAACGTCAAGCCCGCTAGATCCGGCCATGGTCGCGCAAGCCGGCCGGAAATTTTGACGATCCGACCGGCGAGCCAGAGGTTGAAAAGGTTGGTGACGGTGGAAAATACGGCCGCCGCCGGCGGAATAGCCACGACCAGCATGTCGATCAGCGACTGGTCACGCAAAATACGCTCGTAGGATTTGCGCAGCGCCGCCTGCACGCTCTGTTGGTCCGTGCCGAAATTGGGAACGGCGGCGACGACGACCAGTGTGCCGATCACGGCGGCCCACAGCACGAGCCGGCCGGCCGGATACCATTCGACCGCGCCGCCATTGCCGGCTGGCCGCGCGAGCAGTGCCGAATAGCCAAGCCACCAGGCTCCAAATGCTATGACCGGGACAGCAATGAAAAACGTGCCCGAAAGAGCCGTGACCACCGCCGTCGCAACTGCGGCGGCGATCAGCCCCGCGATATGGCCCCAGCCGAGTGCGGCGATCAAGATCGGCAACGGCGCGAGATAAAACAGAAAAATTGCGGCGATGGAGCCCGATACCACTGTCGCGAACAGCAACGCCGCCGCCGCGCCCGCGCCCAATCCGACCAGTACAACTTGCATCATCTCCAGCTGTCCCGCTTCATGAGCGGTTAGAGACGGAATATCCGTCCCAACCATCGGAGAACGAATGACAGAAGCAGCCGACGGTTCGCCGCCGCGACTCGTCTGCTGTGCTCGACTCGTCCTCCGTCGTATGCGTGCTGTCGTTCGCTAGCGGATCACATAAGGCAACAGCCCGAGAAAGCGCGCGCGCTTGATGGCGCGCGCCAGCTCTCGCTGCTTTTTTGCGGAAACTGCCGTAATCCGGCTCGGCACGATCTTGCCGCGCTCTGACACATACCGCTGCAAGAGCTTCACGTCCTTGTAGTCGATCTTCGGGGCATTGGCTCCGGAGAACGGACAAGTCTTACGGCGGCGAAAGAAGGGCCGGCGGGCCTGCGCTTGAGACGGCGCCATGACTTTCATGCCTCCGTCGCGGTTTCTGGCAATGAGGCTTCGACGTTGCCCTCCCGTGGCGGCGGGCGGCCCTCGCGATCACGACGGTACTCACCGCGATCGCGATCACGGAAGCTGCCGCGATCGCGATCGCGGAAGCCAAAGCCGCGCTCGTCGCGCTCGCGGTCGCGGTCCACCTTGCGCATCATGGCGGACGGACCCTCTTCATGTTCGCGCACGCGAATCGTCAGGTAGCGCAACACATCCTCGCTCAACCGCTCCTGCCGCTCGATCTCGTTGAGCGCGGCCGGCGGGGCCTCGATATCGAGCATGGTGAAATGCGCTTTGCGGTTCTTACGCAGACGGTAGGCGAGGGATTTTAGGCCCCACTGTTCGGTCTTGGCGACCTTGCCCCCCATCTGCTCGACGATGCCCTTGAACTGGGCAGTCAGTTCTTCAACCTGCTGCGCGCTCGCGTCTTGGCGCGTGAGAAAAACGTGTTCGTAGAGCGGCATCGATGCCTTTCCTCGTTGGACGCTCCTCCCTGGCGCAAAGCCCTTCGAGACCTCTCGGGAAAGGCTCGAATGCTCAGAAGGCGGCAACACGGGACGTCGGACCATCGGGTCCTGCCGCGGCACTTGGGCCAAGCGGCCGTCCGTTCAGTTCCCGGCCAGGATCGAGCGGAAGCGCGGGTTATACGGAGTTCAGACGAAAAGGCAAGGCGGGCCGACGGCATTGCTCGGCCTAGTAACCGTCCCGGCGCCGCTTGACAGGGGGGGTGTTGCAGTGTCTTACCGCCCAATCTCATCGAGGGCGGGGATGTCGATCGCTTTCGTCTTTCCTGGCCAGGGCAGCCAAGCGGTCGGCATGGGGAAGGCCCTCGCCGATGCTTTTGCGCCGGCACGTGCGGTGTTCGAAGAGGTGAACGCGGCGCTCGGCGAAAAGCTCACGCACATCATGTGGGAGGGACCGGCCGAGACGCTGACGCTAACCGAGAACGCGCAGCCTGCACTCATGGCGGTTTCGCTTGCGGCCATGCGCGTGCTGGAAGCCCATGCCGGCGTTAATCTTGCGCGCAACGCGCGCTTCGTCGCCGGCCATTCGCTCGGAGAATATTCCGCGCTCGCTGCGGCTGGCGCCCTCACCATCGCCGATACGGCGCGCCTCCTGCGCCTGCGCGGGCGCGCGATGCAGAGGGCGGTTCCGGTCGGCACGGGCGCGATGGCGGCCTTATTCGGGCTCGAGTTCGATCAGGCGGCTGCGGTCGCGGCCGAAGCCGCGCAGGGTCAGGTTTGCCAGGCCGCGAATGACAATGGCGGTGGACAGGTCGTTGTTTCCGGCGACAAAGCGGCCGTCGAACGCGCGGTCGAGATGGCCAAAGACAGAGGTGCCCGGCGCGCGACCATGCTGCCCGTCTCCGCGCCCTTCCACTGTGCGCTGATGCAACCTGCAGCTGATGCCATGGCGGTGGCATTGGCGGGCGTCGCAGTGAAGCCGCCGGTAGTGCCAGTGGTCGCCAACGCATTCGTCAGGCCAATCCACGATCCGAGCGAAATCGTGCGGGCGCTCGTCGCTCAAGTTACCGGGACGGTGCGCTGGCGCGAGTCGATCGCTCTCATGGCTGCTGCCGGAGTCACGACGTTTTGTGAGGTCGGTGCCGGCAAAGTACTAAGCGGGCTTGTCAGGCGCATCGTCGACGGGGCGCGCGGCATTTCGATTGGAACGCCGGACGATGTCGCTATGTTCAGGCTCAGCGAAGCATGATTGCAAGGAGCGATCGATGTTCGATCTGACTGGCAAGACCGCGCTCGTCACAGGGGCGAGCGGTGGGATCGGCGCCGCCATTGCGCGCGGATTTCACCAGCAAGGTGCAACGGTCGCTCTCTCCGGCACGCGACGGGATGTGCTCGAGCAGCTGTGCGGCGAGCTGAGGGATCGCGCTCACGTCCTGCCGTGCAACCTCGCGAACAAGGACGAGGTCGAGGCGCTGGTGCCCAAGTCCGAAGAAATCATGGGCAAGCTCGACATCTTGGTGGCGAACGCCGGGGTCAACAAAGACAATCTTCTGGTCCAGCTGCGAGACGAGGACTGGGACGAGGTCGTTGCGATCAATCTGACGGCCACCTTCCGGCTCGCCCGCGCGGCGGTGCGCGGGATGATGCGGCGTCGCTTTGGCCGTATCATCGGCATCACTTCGGTGGTCGGCATCACCGGCAATCCCGGTCAAAGCAATTACACGGCGACCAAAGCGGGCATGGTCGGCATGATCAAATCGATCGCTGCCGAATATGCCAAACGCGGCGTGACGGCGAACTGCATCGCGCCGGGCTTGATCGCCACGGCCATGACCGACAGGCTCAATGACAAACAGCGGGAGGCGATTCTCGCCCGACTGCCGGCGGGGAGGCTCGGCGGGGGGCCGGATGTGGCGGCTGCCGCGGTCTTTCTCGCGTCGGAAGAGGCCGCTTACATCACCGGCCAGACGCTGCACGTGAACGGCGGAATGGCGATGATTTGAATATCATCGCGACACCGAGCGGGTCCCAGATGCGACGCGGCCGTGCTGGTCAAGGGATTTGAAGTATGGTAACCGGACCTTCGGTTTTGCTGGGGCGGCATAACGGTTCCAATCGTCACCAGGGGTCCGCTCGCGACCCGATGATCCGACGCCGGATACCACGCAAGCCCATACCGCAATGGCTCGGGGGCGCCGACCAATCGAGCCCAATTCGAAGGACACGAGGTTGCAGCGATGAGTGATATTGGCGAGCGGGTAAAAAAGATCGTCGTGGAACATTTGGGCGTCGAAGCCGAAAAAGTGACCGAGAACGCAAGCTTCATCGACGATCTCGGCGCCGACAGCCTTGATACGGTCGAACTCGTTATGGCCTTCGAGGAAGAGTTCGGTTGCGAGATCCCCGACGACGCGGCCGAGACCATCTTGACGGTCGGCGATGCCATTAAATTTCTAGAAAAGAACGCAAAAAGCTGACTCCCGCCCGGCGTGGGCGGGCCCTCCCGATTTGTGATCGGACATTGCCTTGGCGCGTCGCGGCGTCGGGGGAATATGCTATTGGCTTTGGGACGAGGAGTAGAGGATGAGGCGCGTTGTCGTCACAGGGCTCGGCATGGTGACGCCGCTTGCTTGCGGCGTCGAGCCGACCTGGCAGCGTCTCATAAAGGGTGACAGCGGGGCGAGACGGATCGAGTCCTTCGACGTTTCCGATTTGCCAGCGAAGATCGCTTGCCAGGTTCCGCGCGGCGACGGCTCGAATGGCAGCTTCAACCCCGATCATTGGATGGAGCCCAAGGAGCAGCGCAAGGTCGACGATTTCATCATCTTCGCCATGTGCGCCGCGCGCCAGGCGCTCGATAATGCGGGCTGGAACCCCGCCAGCTACGACGATCAGATCAAAACGGGCGTGATGATCGGGTCCGGCATTGGGGGTCTCACCGGCATCGCCGACACGGCGATCACGCTAAAGGAGCGGGGACCGCGACGGGTGTCACCCTTCTTCATTCCCGGCCGGTTGATAAATCTCGCATCGGGATATGTATCGATTGCGCACGGCCTGAAGGGCCCTAATCACGCCGTGGTGACTGCGTGTTCGACCGGAGCACATGCCATTGGAGACGCGGCGCGACTCATCGCGCTCGGTGACGCCGAGGTCATGGTGGCGGGCGGCGCGGAGTCGCCGATCTCGCGAATCGGCATGGCCGGGTTCGTGGCCTGTCGGGCACTCTCCACGTCATTCAACGATACGCCGGAACGTGCTTCTCGTCCTTATGACCGCGATCGGGATGGCTTCGTTATGGGCGAGGGTGCCGGCGTCTTGGTGCTCGAAACTTATGAGCACGCCAAAAGCCGCGGAGCCAGGGTCTATGCTGAACTGATTGGCTACGGGCTCTCAGGAGACGCCTATCACATCACTGCGCCCGCCGAGGACGGCGACGGCGCCCTGCGCTGCATGAGCGCCGCACTCAATCGCGCCGGCATCTCGGCGGCTGAGATCGACTACATCAATGCCCATGGCACCTCAACCCCGGTCGGCGATGAGATCGAGCTCGACGCCGTGCACCGCCTGGTCGGCAATGCGGCGGCACGCATGTGTATGTCCTCGACGAAGTCGTCGATCGGTCACCTGTTGGGCGCCGCAGGCGCGGTCGAGGCGATCTTCTCGATTCTCGCAATGCGCGACGGTGTCGCGCCGCCAACCATCAATCTCGATAATCCATCCGTCGAAAGCGCGATTGATCTCGTGCCGCATCAGTCAAAACGGCGCAGCATCGAGGTGGCTCTGTCCAATTCCTTTGGCTTCGGCGGAACGAATGCGTCGCTGCTGCTTCGCCGGCTTATGGATTAGAAGTAGAAAACCCCGCGCCGCTGCCCGCGAACGTGTGTGAATTCGCGGTTCCTACCTTTGGCCATATTCCCCGTTAATGTGAGCGGGCAAGAACCCCCGCCTTCGAGTTGCTGGGAAAGGCAAAACGACTGCTGATGGTTTGCGAACGCGGTGATCGGTATAGGATTGATGTTGGTGGTATGGCGGGCGTCCAGGTGAGGCATAGGCGGTGAATTCGCCGACCACACCGCCCGGGGGCGATGGCCGCGATCCCGCTCGTCGGGATGCTTCAGCGCATCCCGCGCAGCCTGCGCGCGCGGGCGTCGATACGACAGCAAATGCGCCGGCGGCAGCGACCGGTAAAAACGGCGACACGGTGCCCAAAGCTGCGCCGTCAGCGGCCGAGGTGCCCGATTTGCCGATGCCTGGGCGGTCGACATCAGATAAGCTCGTTTCAGCCGGCCCATTGTTGGGGAAAGCGCCGTCCGGTATGCCCCATTCGGAATCGCCGGGGCGGGTCGTGCTCGGCGCAGGTGAACCGGAACCGCCGATTTCCACGCGGCCGGATGGATTGGCCGGGTCGTTCATGGAGCCCAAACGCATCACGCCGCGCAGCCCCCGCGCCGCCCTCGAGCCCGACCGCGTGTCAGCGCCGACCCGGCCTTCCAGACGTGCGCGCAATCCGCTGGTGATCATCGGCAACGCTGTGTTCACCGCTTTCGTGCTCGTCCTCATCCTGGGGGGCGCGGCCGTTGTCCTCGGTAAGAGCCGCTTCGAAGCGCCGGGCCCGTTGCAAGCGGACAAGGTCGTCACCATCCCGCCCCGCTCCGGCATGATGGAGATCGCTGATCTGCTCAAGCGCGAGGGCGTCGTGGACGCACACCCTCTTATCTTTATCGGCGGCGTATTCGCGCTTAAGGCGCGCTCTGACTTGAAGGCCGGGGAATATCTCTTCCCCAAGCACGCCAGCATGAAGGACGTGGTGGAAACGATCGTCGAAGGCAAGGTGGTGCAACACCAGATCACCGTTCCCGAAGGCCTGACATCGGAGCAAATCGTTGCGCGGTTGCTTGAGAACGACATTCTCTCGGGCAACATCAAGGATGTCCCGAGGGAAGGCAGTCTTCTTCCGGATAGCTACCACTTCAACCGCGGTTTCACGCGCGAGCAATTGATCCAGCGCATGCGCCAAGCGCAAGAGCGGCTGGTGCGGGAAGTCTGGGACCGGCGCAATCCCGACCTGCCGCTCAAGACGCCCGAGCAACTCGTCATCCTCGCGTCCATCATCGAGAAAGAGACCGGCAAAGCCGAGGAGCGCACGCGCATAGCCGCGGTATTGACCAATCGGCTCAAGCAGAAGATGAAGTTACAATCGGATCCAACCATCATTTACGGTCTCGCCTTCGGCAAGGGCGGGCTTGGTCACCCGCTCACCAAGAGCGAGATCGCCCAGCCCACGCCCTACAACACCTACATCATCGACGGCTTGCCGCCCGGGTCGATCGCCAATCCCGGTCGCGCCTCGATCGAAGCCGCCGCGAATCCAGCGCGCACGAAGGAGCTGTATTTTGTCGCCGACGGAACTGGAGGACACGCTTTCGCGGAGAGCTACGATCAGCACATGAAAAATGTCGCGCGCTTGCGGGCAATCGAGCACGATCAGAAGGGAGAGGCGCCGGCAGCGGATGCGCAACCGGCGCCTGCGCCAACGCGTCCGGGCTCCGTGCTCACGCCGGTGCAGCGTGCCAAGCGAAGCGCAAACGGCACGTCAAAAGGCGCGGCAGCTCCCGCCCAGTAGCGCAGTCATTTCGCGCGTCCGCCCTTGTGACCGCTCTTTCTCGCCGGTAAGGTCCCGGCGCCATTCACGCAAGATTATTCCGTGGGTAGAGGCCGATGGCGCTGTCGAGCATGACCGGCTTCGCGCGTAGCCACGGCGTGAGCGGCGCCTATAACTGGGCGTGGGAGCTGAAATCGGTCAATGCCAAGGGTCTCGATTTGCGGCTGCGTCTGCCGCCGGGCTGGGACGTGGTCGAAGGGCCGGCGCGCCACAGCGCAGCCGAGGTACTGGCGCGCGGTACGATGCATGGCACGCTCACGGTCGAACGATTGGGCGTCACACCGGTCGTGCGCGTCAACGAACCCGTGCTCGCGGCAGTGCTGGCGACCATCAAGAGCCTCGCCGGGCGCGTGGATGCCGCGGCGCCGCGGCTCGACGGAATCCTGTCGCTCAAAGGCGTGATCGAGGTCGTCGACGAGGATGAGCGCGAGGAAGATCGACGCGCCGCCGAGGCAGCGGTCATCGCTGGCTTCCGTGCAACGATCGCGGAGTTAGCCGCTATGCGCCGGCACGAAGGCGAAGCTTTGCGACAAGTTTTGACTCAGCGGGTCCGGGAAATTGCCGCGCTTGCCGCACAAGCGGAAGCCGCGCCGGGTCGCCGACCCGAGGCGGTCAAGGCCCGCATCGCCGAGCAGGTGGCGACGCTGATCGGTGCGTCCGAGCGCTTCGACCCCGACCGGCTGCATCAAGAAGCCATTCTCATCGCCAGCAAAGCCGATATCCGGGAGGAACTCGACCGGCTCGCGTCGCACGTCGCACAGGTCGAGCGGCTGATAGCCGGGGGCGGAGCCATCGGGCGCCGCCTAGACTTCCTGGCGCAGGAACTCAATCGCGAAGCCAATACGCTGTGCTCCAAATCGAACGACGTGGAATTGACCAATATCGGGCTCGAGTTGAAGAGCGTTGTCGAGCAGTTCCGCGAGCAGGTACAGAATTTGGAATGAGCCGATGACGGCAAGAGGAGGTCAGCAACATGCCGTCGCCCGCCGCGGGCTCATGCTGGTGTTGTCCTCGCCCTCAGGTGCCGGCAAGACCACACTGTCGCGCAAGCTGCTCGGGGCGGATCCGGAGGTGGAACTGTCGGTTTCGGTAACGACGCGCAAGCAAAGACCGGACGAGGTCGCCGGCCGCGATTACCATTTTGTCGACCCGGCGCGTTTCGACGCCATGGTCAAGCAGGGCGAACTGCTGGAATGGGCCCAGGTATTCGGTCATCGCTACGGCACGCCGCGGGCGCCGGTGGAGGCTGCGCTCAGGCAGGGCCGCGATGTGTTGTTCGACATCGACTGGCAGGGGACGCAGCAGCTGCGGGAGAAAGCGGATCACGATCTAGTCAGCGTCTTCGTGCTGCCGCCGTCGATGCTGGATCTGGAGGGGCGGCTGCGGCGAAGAGCACAGGATTCGGACGAGGTGATCCGCGCCCGCATGGCGACCGCGGCCGACGAGATGAGTCACTGGGCAGAGTACGACTACGTCGTCATCAACACGGATGTCGATCAGGCTTTTACGGAGGTGCAAACCATCCTGGCGGCTGAGCGGCTCAAGCGCGAACGGCAGACGGGGCTTTCCGATTTTGTGCGTCGGCTGCAGGCGCAGCTTTGATCTTTCGGAAGGAAAGCGCCTGCACGCCATCGCGCGAGCGCAGCGATGCGCAAGCCCGTGGCTACCTCTGGTCAAACGCCCGCGCCAGGGCGGCGAAGCCCTCGACCGGAACGCTCTCGGCCCTAGCCGTCGGCTCGATCATCGCCGCTTCGAGCAAGGCCATCGGATCGCGCCCGAGCGATTTAAGACTTTGGCGCAGCATTTTACGGCGCTGACCGAACGCCGCTTCAGTCACCCGCTCCAGTGCTCGACGGTCGCACGCGAACGGATGTTCGCGCGGCACCAGCTCGACCAGAGATGACGTAACTTTGGGCGGCGGCACAAAGGCCGTGCCCGCGATGTCGAATCGAATACGCGCCTCACAGCGCCAGCCAACGAGCACGGAAAGGCGCCCGTAACTCTTGGAGCCGGGGGAGGCGACGACGCGTTCGGCGACTTCGCGCTGGAACATCAGCACCAGCCGGTCATACCAAGGCGGCCACGGCTCGAGCGTCAGCCAGCCCACGAGTAATCCAGTGGCGATATTGTAGGGCAGGTTGGCAACGACCCGCGCGGGCGCGCCGCCGAGCAGCGAACGCGGATCGAAGGTAAGAGCATCGCCTGCGACGATCTTGAGGCGCTCTGGATATCGCGCGCCGATCTGCTCGAGAGCGGCGATCGCGCGGTCATCCCGTTCGATTGCGATCACCCGACGCGCGCCCGCGGCGAGAAGTGCACGGGTGAGCCCACCCGGTCCGGGGCCCACCTCCACCACATCGACACCCTCAAGCGGACCCGCCGCCCGCGCGATGCGAGCGGTCAGATTGAGATCGAGAAGAAAATTTTGTCCCAGCGACTTCTTGGCCCGCAGGCCGTGTTGGCGAATCACCTCGCGTAGCGGCGGAAGATCATCGGGGGCGCTCATGCACGGCGCGCGACCGAGGGGGATTGGGCGCGCGACGAGAGCCTCGCCGCAAGTTGAAGGGCAGCGATCAGGCTGGTGGGATCGGCGCGGCCCGTGCCGGCGATGTCGAAGGCGGTGCCGTGATCGGGCGAGGTCCGCACGAATGGCAAGCCGAGAGTAACATTGACTGCATGATCGAAAGCCAGCGTCTTGATGGGGATCAGAGCCTGATCATGATACATCGCAAGCGCCACGTCGTAGCTCGCCCGCGCCGCCTGGTGGAAGAGCGAATCGGCGGGCATTGGGCCGCGAGCGTCGATGCCCTCGGCCTTGAGCCGTTCGACGGCTGGACGAACTACGGTCAGGTCCTCGTCGCCGAGCGCGCCATCCTCGCCCGCGTGAGGGTTTAGGCCGGCAACGGCAAGGCGCGGACGCGCGATGCCGAAGCGGTCGCGCAGGTCGCGTGCGACAATGCGGCCGGTTTCGACCACGAGATCTTCGGTGAGCTTGGCGGTTACGTCCTTCAGCGGAAGGTGGATGGTAACCGGGACGACTGCGAGCTCTGGCGACCACAGCATCATGACCGGCTGAGCTGATACGCCGGTCGATTGCTCAGCCAGCTTGCCGAGATATTCGGTATGTCCCGGTTCAGGAAAGCCCGATCGGTACAGAACGTTCTTGGCGACTGGATTGGTAACGATGGCGGCTGCCGCGCCGGCACTGACATCGGCCACTGCCCGGCGAATGGCTGCGAGCGCCGCCGGTGCGCTCGATTGATCCGGGCGACCGGGATCAGCACTGACTGGCACGCCGATGTCGACAACGGGTAGCGCGCTCTTGAAGCTTGCCCAAGCCGCCGCCGGCTCGACCACCGCAATCGGCACGTCCGGTGCGATCCGCTTGGTGCGTCGCGCAACGAATGTCGGATCGGCGAGAAGATAGAACGGCGTCAGGCCGAGTTCCGCGCGCCTTCGCCAGGCGGCGAAGGTGATGTCGGGTCCGATGCCGGCCGGCTCGCCAAGCGTCAGCGCCAAAGGCAGTGCCATGACGCTCCTTATTTGTATTCGAGCATGGCGCCCCGACGTAGTTCCTGCAAATATTGTTTGGATCGCTGCTCGTAGCGCTGGGCCATGATCGACTCGCGCGCCTGCCGCCTGACCGGCGAATTGTCTGCCGCAGATTCCTTCTTCGCACAAATCGCAAACATCTCGATGCCGAACTTGGTGACTTCCGGTGGCGTCAATCGGCCAACTTCGACACCGTCGAGCACCTTGCGCAGCTCCGCAGGAATGTCAGCCGAGCTGCGAATGACCTGGTCGCGCACCGCGACGTCCTTGAGAGCGCGAGCAAAGGCAATTCCCGACTCGCAGTCTTGAAAACGGCTGCGCAGGCCTTCCGCTTCGCGCTTACGTCCTTCCACGAACGGCTCCGGCGATCCAGTCGGGACCAGGAAAAGAATGGGACGGAGCGTGTAATCGTAGCCGACGCTATCGTTGGACTTTGACTCCAGCGCCGTGAGGATGTCCTTGTCGCCGATCTGTAAGCTGGATTGGTACCGCCCGCGCACGAGCTGCGGCCAAGTCATGTCAGCCTTGATCCGAGCCTTCAGTGTTGCGATGTGAATGCCCGATTTGGCGAGCTGCTCGGTCAATTGCTCGGGTGTCAGCCGCATGCGACTTGCCATTGATGCATAGGCGTTGTCGACATCGGAATTCGGAAGGTCGATGCCCCATTTCTTGGCTTCGCGCACCTTGAGCTTTTCGTTGATCAGCTCATCGAGAACCTCTTGGCGTGTGGGAGCCTTATGCGTCGACAACTGAATGAGCTTGGAGCGCTGCTCGATATCGAGTGCGGTGATCGGATCGCCGTTGACGATGACCACGATCTGCTGAGCGCGCGCGAGCGTCGCCGGCGCCGAGACGCCGATCACCAGGACTGCGGCGGCCAGTAGATTGCGGCAGATCCTGCAACCCTGCGATGTCATCCGTTTCGTCCGCTTCCTCGCCATGAATCCGGAAACCGTGGCGCGCCGTCAATGCGCGCTACCGAAGACTCCGGGAGTGACAGTGGGGGCTCCCACCGCAGCGCCGTTGCTAGTTCCGCCAAGTGTGCGCAAGCTGATCTGCATCATGTAGCTATGGTTGACCGACACGCTGCCACTGTATGCATAGCTTGTAATATAATTCAGGGCCAAGATGAGGCAGTCGTCGACGTATCCGACACCGACCTGGGTCTGGGTGACCTTGTTATGGTGAATGTCGTATCCGGCCGCCCCCAGCAGCACCCAGTTTGCGTCGAGCTTGAGCCGCGCGCTGCCGAGAATGCCCTCGCGGCGGTCCAGGAACCCGATCAGCGGCTGGGCGGCATAGTTGCCGTACATCACTGTCGTCGTCCAACGGCCGAAGCTGGCGATGGTTTCGAGTTCGGTGCGCTGCAGCGTGAAGTCGTTCTCGGAGAAGCGGAACCGCGAGGTGAAGGTCAGTGCGGCGTTCGGCTGGTACGAGGCGCGGGCCACGTAATCGGACACTGCCGTATCGAGACCGCTGTTGAGGCCGGTATTGGTCGTACTGGGTAGCGCAAACGAGTTCAATCCGTAGAGCTGGTAGGACTGTCCAAACAGGAAGTTTACGTTTCCGCCGCGATTGAACTGGGCGGTATACTGAATGCCGGCATTTGCCCGGCCGCCGCCTTCGATGCGATCCCAGCCGGAAAACTTGTTCACCTTGAACAGGTTTGAATCATCGAAAATTAGGCTTTGCGCATCCTCATTCGGGAACGAACTGACGAAGGTCTCGTTCGGTCGGAAGATAAGCTGCCCGATCGGCTCGATCGTCTGCGTGCCCCAGGACTGTACGTTGATGAGTGGGTAACGGTATTCGACACCGGCGACCGGCATCACGCGTCCGATATCGCTCTGGCTGACATTGATGAAATTGGAGACGCCGGACTGATTGGCGATGTTCATGTTGGCAAAGTCCCCGCGCAGGCCGACGAATGGAGTGAACATTTGGCCCCATGAGTCGATGACGGTGGCTTTCCAATTCCATTCGGTCGAGGCGCGGGTGTAATTGCCGGGAACACCGCGCAGCACGCAATTGCTGCGATTGATGACCGCCGGATCGGCGGTCTGCGCGCATAGAGCGCCGTTCAGTGCCGCCTGCGTAATCGCGTCGAAGTTGGCAGTCTCGCGGTTGAGGCTGATCAAATTGTTATGGAAGCTGAGTTCGCCGCCGAATATCGGGCTGTTGAAGACATAATCATGATCGATCACCGGGTGCACGATCGGCAGTTGGCCCTGGTCGTCGAAACTTGAAAGGCCGTAGAAGTACATCGTGCGGGCGTCAAAGTAACTGCGGTCGCCCCGTCCTGCGAGGTAAAGTTGCGACAAGGCGTAATCGGGGGTGATATTAACGAGATTGGTCGGAACCTGCAGATTTCGGATCAGGCCGTAGTCGTAGAGATAGTTCTTGTCGGAAAGCAACGTGCCATTCCAGCCCCACACCCACTTGTCCGAGAGATTGAACTGGCCCGCCGTGTCCACGCTGTAGCGCCAGTCGAGGAACCCAGGCGTGTTCACAAACAGATCTTTGTCGAGTTGGAAAATACCCGTCGCGCGAATGCTATAGGCGCCGTCGATTAGCCGCTGGCGCCACTCGCCTTGCAGCAACGGTCCTTGCCTCGTTGTGATCATAGGCGTGAAGGTGAAGTCGTAGTTGGGCGCGAGCGCCCAGTAGTACGGGACCGCGACTCCGAGTCCGTACACCGAGCTCGTGCTGTAGTTCGGCGTCAGCACGCCGGTCTTGCGTTTCACCGTCGGATCGGGAGCCGACATGTACGGCATGTAGGCCAACGGGACGCCGCCGAATTCGAGGCGCGCGTCCTCAAAATACAGCATCTTCTCTTCTTGATCGTGGATGATGCGCGCCGCCTTCACCTGCCATTTCGGCGGTCGCTTGGGATCCTCGATGCACGGCTCGCAGGCGGTATAGACGCCGTTATGGAACACGGTGAAATGACCCGTGCGCTCCGCGCGCGGGGCGGCAAACCGGGTCTGCTCGGGCGCGTCTAGTCGCAGCGAGTCCACGAAACCGTCGCGATAATCGTCGCTGAGGTCCATGATTTCGCCGCGCGTGACCGTCCCGTCGGCCTCGGTCAACTGCACATTTCCTTCGGCATGCAAGCGTTTGGTTTTCTGGTCATAGATCACTCGGTCCGCCTCCAACGTAGAGCCGCCGAAATACAGCTGCACGTTCCCTACTGCCGAGACGCGTTCGTTGGTGTAGTCGTAATTGATCTCCTCGGCGCGCACGAGCATCTGCTCCTGCGAACGTTCGGCCCGCACGGGCGGCTTAGGTCGTGGCGGGAAAGCGAGTTGGGCCAGCGCCGGCGGCACAGCGACTGAGCCCACGAGGAGCGTCAGCGCGGTCGCAAAAACGACCAACGCCCCCCAGCATGGGCGGCGGCGCGAACAGCGACGATGGGTGGCAGCGTGCGCCATCACCCATCCTCCTGGTAAAGCAGTGCAATCAAGCCGATCACGCCACCGAGGGCGGGCGGCAACCCCGCTGCGGCCAAGGGTCCCATCAGCTCGGCTTTGCTCAGATCTCCGGTGACCTTCGATAGGATGTAGAGCGCAAAGCCTGCCCCGATGCCGCCCAGCACGATCTTCTGAACGCCGCCGAAGCGGAAAAACCGCAAGCTGACCGAAGCGGCGAGAAGCACCATGGCCACGAGATAGAACGGCTGTGCCAACAGCTGGTAATACTGCAGCCGGTAACCGGCGGCGGCCAAGCCCGCGCTTTCCGCGTGATCGATATACGACGACAGCTGCCAGAACGGCACGGTCTCGGGTGTGGCAAAACTCTCTCCGACCTGCACCGGTGTCAGGGTGGTCTTGAGCAGGAACGTGTCGCGGTCGGACGGAGCCGCCCCGCTGACGTAAAATCGAGGCTCGTCGAGCCGCCAATAGCCCAGCTCGAGCGTTGCGCTTTTTGCTTCGATGCGATCACGGAAGTGGCCGTCCGCGTCAAACCGGAAGACACTCACGCCTCCCAATTCGATTCCCTGTTGCCGGCTCGTCTTGGCGTTGATCACCGCCTGGCCGTCGTCGCTGCGTTGACGCATCCAGAATCCGCGTCCGGTGGTGCGGAATCCGCTGTCGCGACCGGAGAGATCGGCTTCGAGTCGCGTCGAATGCTCGCGCAAGCTCGCAGAGATTGGATTGTAAACGGTGGTCAACACCACACCGATGAACAGGGCGATGAGGACAGCGGGCGTGATGAATTGCCAAGCTGAGATTCCTGCTGCCCGTGCCACCACGAGTTCCAGGCGACGCGACAAGTTCAAGTAACAGAACATCGCGCCCACGAGCACGGCGAAAGGCATCACTCGCTCGGTGATGAAGGGCACGCGCAACAGCGTGATCTGCGCGATAAGCAGAGAAGAGACGTCCTTGATATCGGCGGAACGCCGCATCAATTCGAGAAAATCGATCATCGCCGTGAGCACCAGCGTTCCCGCGAACACGGCCAAGACCGCCGAGAGGAAACGCCATCCGAAATATCGCGAGAGAGTGCCGGCGATCATGGCGTTTGCCCCATCAGGGCGGTGGTGCGCTGAGTGAGGCGCTCCATGACGCGCGTGATTGCATTGGCGATGAAGGCGGGCGGCTCGATGATGACACCGCGCGAGATCGCGATATAGCCCAGCACGAAGGTGGCGATGAGGGCGAGATAGGGAAGCAGCAGAGTGATTGGCGTGTGCACTCCTGCGATGGTGCCGACGAAGCCCAGTCCGCGCAGCGCCGCCACGACGCTGATCGCGCTCATGAGCGACATGGTGCGACTCTGCCGCGTCGTACGTGGCGCGCCGAGATAGGCGTAAGTCATCACGACAAAGGCGAGCGGATAGAGGGGCGCAGTAAGCCGGTCATGAAACTCGGCGCGGATTTGAGCCGGCTCGTCGGCAAACATCATCTGGGTGCTAGAAGGATCGTAAAGCTCCCACAAATAGCGTTCCCGCACGGAATATTTGAGGCTCTGATTGCTATTCGAAAGCCAGGACAAGTCGAACCCATAGCTGTTGAAGAGCACGAGCGCAGGATCGCGCTGTCCGGTCTCATGGCGCTGCACACTGCCGTTCTCCAGCACGAGAAATACGCCGCGCCCGTTCTTTACGATGTCGCCTTGCTCGGCCAGGATGGTCGCTCGCTCCTTCGGGTCGCGCTGGTCGTCGATGAGGATGCCGAGCAATTGTCCAGTGGGGCGCCGCTCGCGAATGTGCAGCGTGAGCCTCTCTTCCAGTTTGATGAAACGGCCCGGCTGTACGATGTTGGAGACAAGATCGGCGCGAACTTCGGTCGCCCACCGCCGCAATTCGCGCAATCCCCAAGGCGAGACATAGATGCTGATCGCGGCCACGAGCAGCGAGACGACCAGTCCCGCCGCCAAAAAGGGACGGAATAGAATCCATGGCGGCATTCCGGCCGCGTTCATCACGATGAGCTCAGAATCGTTGCCGAGCTTGTTGAGTACGTGCGCGACCGCGATCATCAGCGCGATCGGCGCGATGATCAGAACGAGCAGCGGAATGATGAGGCCGGTGATCCCGATGAAGACGAAGATGCTCTGTCCCTGATTGGTCATCAGGTCGATGTCGCGCAACGCCTGGGTGATCCACATCAGCGCGGTCACGCTGGCGCAAATGACCAGGAACGCACCGAGCGTGGTGCGGAATATATACCGGCCGATGGACCCCATCTGACTTGCGCGTCCCCGCTCGCGACGAACTTTCGGTGCGCCGGGGCCCCCTCCGCCCGCGACCGCGCACCGATGCTATCCGAAGCCCCTTTTTTAGCCTTTATCTGATCGGGCAACAAAGTGGCTTGGCCAAGGCAAAGCCTTTGACTATGCACAACAAAACGTTAATCCAGCGCGTGTGTCTCGGCGGCCACAGCGGCTAGCGAAGCCAAGCCCCTGGCGGCGGCTCGGACGGCCCTGCGAAGGCGATGGTCTCGCATGCGTCGGCGGCGCCCGTTTCGCCGGGGCTCGAGGGGCCAGCGCGTGCCGAAAGCCTCCTTCCGCGCCCCGTGCGGCAGGGCGGGTTACGGCCGAGCGCACTGCCCCGAATCGGAGCAGACAATTCACGCTATTTCACGTCCTGCAGCGTGTATCGCCTATGACATTCCCGCAATCGGCGCAGACTTGATCCGGTCCGCAAAACCGGCTTCCACTTCGCCCCCGTCCTGTGCCCATTCGAAAGGAGACGAGCCGCATGCCCGGCCGCCTGGAGCTTGAATTTGCGCCCTTCGACGCGCCTGCCAAGGGCGTTCTCGTCTTGTTCTGTGAAGAGGGGCTCAAGTTGGGCTCTGCGGCGCGCCGTGCGATCGGGCCGGCCGACGATCTGGTGAACCGGGCGGCTGCAGCCGACAGGTTTAGGGGCAAGAACGGCTCGGCACTCGACCTCGTCGCGCCTCCGGGGCTCAACGTGTCACGCCTCGTCATTGTCGGCGTCGGCAAGTCACGCAATCTCAAGGTCCAGGATTTCGTCAAACTGGGCGGCACCGCCATGGGCAAGATTCCGGCGGCGGCGGACGACGCCACGCTCATCGCCGATTTGCCCGGCGGTGCCTTCAATCCGGAACGCGCCGCGGATTTGGCGCTCGGCGTTGAACTACGCGCCTACAGCTTCGAGCGGTACAAAACCAAGCGCAAGGAGGAGGAAGAAAAACCCGCAAAGGTGAAGGTCAAGATTGCCGTCGCGCGTGTCCCGGCTGTGGAGAAGGCGTTTGCCTCCCGCGCTGCGGTTGCGAGCGGAGTGGTCCTAGCGCGCGATCTCGTCAACGAGCCGGCCAACGTGCTCTACCCGGAAGAATTCGCCCGTCGCACCGGCGCGCTGAGAAAGCTCGGCGTCGCCGTGGATGTGCTCGACGTCAAGGAGATGAAGAAGCTCGGCATGAACGCCCTGCTCGGCGTGGGGCAGGGCTCGGAACATGAAAGCCGCACGGTGATCATGCGCTGGAATCGGGGCAAGCGGGGCACCGCACCGCTCGCTTTCATTGGCAAGGGCGTCTGTTTCGATACCGGAGGCATTTCGATCAAACCCGCCGCCAACATGGAGGACATGAAAGGCGACATGGCGGGAGCGGCCTGCGTCGTCGGCCTCATGCATGCGCTCGCGTCGCGCAAGGCGAAGGTCAATGCCGTCGGCGCGATCGGCCTCGTGGAGAATATGCCGGACGGCAGAGCGCAGCGCCCCGGCGATATCGTCACCACCATGTCGGGGCAGACAATCGAGATCATCAACACCGACGCCGAGGGCCGGCTCGTGCTCTCGGACCTGCTGCATTACGTGAACAAGCGCTTTAAACCGAAGCTCATGATCGATCTTGCGACTTTGACGGGAGCGATCATTGTCGCGCTTGGGCAGGAATATGCCGGTTTATTCGCCAATGATGAAAAGCTCACCGAGCGTCTGGTCGAAGTTGGCAATGAGATCGGCGAGCGCGTCTGGCGAATGCCGCTCGGGCCGGAATACGACAAGATGATCGATTCGAAATTCGCCGACATGAAGAACACGGGAGGGAGGTACGGCGGCGCGATTACGGCCGCGCAGCTGTTGCAGCGCTTTGTGGATAAGACGCCGTGGGCTCATCTCGACATTGCCGGTACGGCCATGGGCTCGCCGCAAACCGAGATCAACCGCAGCTGGGGTTCTGGCTTCGGAGTGCGGCTGCTGGACCGACTCATTGCCGAATATTACGAGAAATAGCGCACACTTGTCGGCGCCGGTACAGCTCATGACGGAAATTCTCATCTATCAGCTACAACGCCAGCCGCTCGAGCGCGTGCTCCCCGCGCTGATCGAAAAATCGCTCGAACGCGGATGGCGCGTGATTGTGCAGGCTGCCTCGGAGGAACGAGTCGAGGCGCTCGATGCGCAACTGTGGACCTTTCGCGACGATAGCTTCCTTCCGCACGGTACCTGGCGCGAGGCCGAAGCCGGAGAGCAACCGATCCTGCTGACGGTCGACGGCGATAACCCGAACGGCGCGGCGGTGCGCTTTCTGATCGATGGGGCGCCCATGCCCGGGGACGCCGAGGCTTACCAGCGCATCGTGCTCCTAGTGGATGGAGAGGATGACGAAGCGGTCGCCGTGGCCCACGCACATTGGAATGAGGGCAAGGCGAAGGGCTTCGAGATTACCTATTGGCGGCCCGACGAGGATGGGCGCTGGCAGCGGTTGGGATGACCTGCGGCGGAACCGCCGACGCGATCGGCGACGCTGCTCGGATGCATGCGCGCTCCACTGCATGGGGGCTGGGCTACGGCCATTGCGGAGATTGCACAAAAATGTTGGAATATCGGTGCCGCTCGAGACACGGGAATGAGCCATGTCCCTGCTCATCGTCTATGTCGCGTGGTAATCGTGGGCGACTTCGTTGCCTATTTTGTTGGGCTGCTAATTGAACGAAACGTGCCGATAGCGAGCCTGCCGGCGTTTCTGGCGATGTATTTTCTGCTCCTCTGGGGCGCGTGGGTGATCGCGGTCCGCCTCACGCAGCCCCGGGTGCGGCCGCAGTGAGCCCGATGTAATTGCCTCGCTACACGCCGCGTGGGTTTGCCCGACTGGCGCGTCCGAAAGCAAAATCGACGGTTGATCACGATGCTGGTGCTGACGCAAAAATTCCGGACGATGGCGCCTTGGTCGAGGCCGGCTGTCGAGGCCGTTGCAATGCAAGGACAGAGGCAAATCGTGTTGCGCCTGATTGCTGTGACGGCCGTGGGCTGCGCCCTGGTCGCATGTTCCTCTGATCTTGGCCTGAACAACGTCACGCTGGTTCCGAAGCCCGAAACCTTGCTGCGCAAACCCGACTGGACGAGTTTTTCCGGTGGTAAGAACGAATTCGCCCTGCGCCCGGTGACGGCAGCGGATCTCGTCAACGCTGCGGGCCAGTGTACCGGCGAAGGTGAGCAAGCCGGGACCGATGCGTCGGCCGCGGTTTCCGGCGGCATCGCGCTGCAGATGACGGAATGCGACGTCGTGCGGCGCGCAGGCCAGGTGGACAAGATCGATTTTGCCTCCGATGAGCGGGGCGAACGGATCGTGACGCTTACCTATCTGCGCGGACCTTGGCCGGGAATTTATCGCTTCGCAGGCGGGCGCCTCGTTTCTATTGACCGCGCTCCAACTCCACCACCCGCACCGGCAAAGTCGCAGAAAACGCCGGCAAAAAAACCGGCCGGCACCTGATCCGGTTTCGCAGCAAAGGTCGGGCCGCGGCGCGCGCCTTGTTGTCGTCTCGTCTTCTCGATTGCTGATGAGCTGGACAAACCGGCATGCGATTGCCACGCCGGGCAAATGCTGGATTGCGCATCATCGCTGCCAGCGTCAATGTTGCACGGTGCCGGTGGCGGCGGCCGATAGATGGAGGTTTGGCATGTGTGTTCCCGGATGTCAGGAAGCGGTGCGGCATGCACTGTCGCGACGAGGCTTCTTCAGCGGGGCGTTTGCCGCCTCTTTTGTTGCCACGGCAGCTGCGCCGGACATGGCCAGCGCAGCCTCCGCGCGCAGCTTCACCTCGGCCGTCGATCTCACTCATACCATGTCCCCTGATTTTCCGACCTTTTTCGGCGTGCCGGGAATCGAGATGGAGAAGAAATTCGATCTTACGAAAGATGGCTTCAATCTTTATTGGTGGCGGCTCGTCGAACATGCCGGCACGCATTTGGATGCACCGATCCATTTTTCGGAATCCGGTGCCACGGTCGAGAAAATTCCAGCGGACTCTCTCGTCGTGCCGCTCGCGGTCGTCGATGTAGCGGCGAAGGCGGCGCAGAATCCCGACTACTTGCTTACCCGCGAAGATCTCGCGGATTGGGAGAAGAGATATCGTCGGCTGCCGGACAATTGTTGCGTCGCGATGCAATCTGGCTGGGCGCAGCACGTGGGTAACCCGGCCAAATTCACCGGCAAGGATGGGTCGGGGGTATTTCATTTCCCCGGCATTAGTGCGCAGGCGGCCGAGTGGCTGATGAAGGAACGCAGGGTCGTGGGCTTGGCGGTCGACACGCTATCGCTCGACTATGGTCCGTCCAAAGATTTCAAAGTTCACCGCGCTTGGTTGCCGTCGGGCCGCTGGGGTTTGGAAAATGTCGCCAATCTCGACAAAGTGCCGGCCTCGGGGGCCACGCTGGTCGTAGGCTTGGCGAAGGTGAAGGACGCAACCGGGGGCCCCGTGCGCCTGATTGCGCTCGTCTAATCTTTCTGAGACGCGGCGGATTGTAACTGGCGCCAGCACGGCGTTTCAAATTGCTTTGAAACGCCGTGCTGATTTGTTGTCCAAGGCTTCCGTCACCGTCCGCAGGCTTATGCAGAATTTGCCCGGCCTTGCTCTGGCCTCTGATCGCCCGATGCTTGGTCGCGGCTGCGCTTTAGAATCTCTCAAGCAGCTTTCCGCAGAGAGGGGGCGAGGTCGAAGCGATCGAGATTCATCACCTTGCTCCATGCCGCCACGAAATCTTTCACAAACTTCTCCTTGGAGTCCGCGCACGCATAGACTTCCGCGAATGCTCGCAGCTGAGAGTGCGAACCGAAGATCAGGTCGACACGCGTGCCGGTCCACTTGAGTTCGTTTGTCTTGGGGTGGCGGCCCTCGTACACGCCGTCAGAACCAACTGCCGGCTGCCATTGCGTGCCCAGGTCGAGCAGGTTGACGAAGAAGTCATTGGTCAGCGTCTCCGGCCGTTTGGTGAAGACGCCGTGCTTGGATTGCCCGGCATTTGCGCCCAGGACGCGCAGGCCTCCGACGAGAACCGTCATCTCAGGCGCCGTCAGCGTCAGCAATTGTGCCCGATCCACTAACGCCTCCTCAGGCAACATGAGCTGCTTGCCGCGCAGATAGTTGCGGAAACCGTCGGCGGTAGGCTCGAGCGGTGCGAAGGACTCGACGTCGGTTTGCGCCTGCGATGCGTCCATGCGCCCCGGCGTGAAGGGGATCTTCACGTCATGGCCGGCGGCCTTCGCGCCTTTCTCGACCGCGGCGTTGCCGCCAAGAACGATCAGATCGGCGAGCGAGACCTTCTTGCCGCCAGATTGCGACGCGTTGAACTCCTTCTGGATCGCTTCGAGTTTCGGCAGGACCGTCTTCAGCTGAGCCGGCTGGTTGACTTCCCAGTCCTTTTGCGGCGCGAGGCGAATGCGCGCGCCGTTCGCTCCACCACGCTTGTCGGAGCCGCGGAACGTCGCCGCTGACGCCCAGGCGGTCGAGACCAACTGGGAGACCGACAGGCCAGAGGCGAGGATTTTCGCCTTCAGACCAGCAATCTCCTGCTCCCCGATCAGCGGATGATCCACAGCGGGGATCGGGTCCTGCCAGATCAGTGTTTCCTTCGGGACGAGCGGGCCGAGATAACGATGGATCGGCCCCATGTCGCGGTGCGTGAGCTTGAACCAGGCCCGCGCAAACGCGTCGGCCAACTGATCCGGATGCTCGTAGAAGCGCCTCGAGATCTTTTCGTAAGCAGGATCCAACCGCAGCGAGAGGTCTGTCGTCAGCATCGTCGGCAGATGCTTCTTTGACTTGTCGTAGGCGTCGGGGATCGTGGCGGCGGCGCCTTTCGCCTTCCACTGATAGGCGCCGGCTGGGCTCTTCGTCAGCTCCCATTCATTGTTGAACAGGTTCTCGAAGAAGTGATTGCTCCACTTCGTCGGCGTCTGCGACCAGGTGACCTCTGGGCCCCCGGTGATGGCATCGGCGCCGAAGCCCGTGCCATACTTGCTTTTCCAGCCGAGGCCCTGATCCTCAATGAAGGCGCCTTCCGGCGCCGGGCCCATCAGTGACGGATCGCCGGCACCGTGAGTTTTGCCGAAGGTGTGGCCGCCGGCAATCAACGCGACGGTCTCCTCGTCGTTCATTGCCATGCGGAAGAACGTTTCCCGGATGTCCCTGGCCGCCGCGACCGGATCCGGCTTGCCGTTCGGCCCTTCAGGATTGACGTAGATGAGACCCATCTGCACGGCGGCAAGAGGATTCTGCAGCTGGCGCTCGCCGCTGTAGCGTTCGTCCCCCAACCACGTCCCCTCAGGACCCCAGTAGAGTTCTTCGGGCTCCCAGACGTCGGCGCGACCGCCGCCGAAACCGAACGTCTTGAAGCCCATCGACTCCAGCGCGACGTTACCCGCGAGAATCATAAGATCGGCCCAGGAGATTTTCCGGCCGTATTTTTGCTTGATCGGCCACAGCAGCCGGCGCGCCTTGTCGAGGTTCGCGTTGTCCGGCCAGCTGTTGAGCGGCGCAAAGCGCTGCTGGCCGGCGCCGGCCCCGCCGCGGCCGTCAGCGATGCGGTAGGTGCCCGCGCTGTGCCACGCCATTCGAATGAACAGCGGCCCGTAATGGCCAAAGTCGGCCGGCCACCACGGCTGCGAGTCCGTCATCAACGCATGCAGATCCTTGACCACTGCGTTGAGGTCGAGGCTCTTGAATTCCTTGACGTAGTCGAACTCCTTGCCCATCGGATCGGACAGGGAAGAGTTCTGGTGAAGAACACTCAGGTTTAGCTGGTTCGGCCACCAGTCACGGTTCGTCCTGGTCGTGTGCATGACGGGGCACTTGCCCGCGCTCTCGTCGGTCTTGGCGTCCATGTTTGTCTCCGAGCGTCGTCCGCTTTGTTCCCGTTCCGTATACCAAGGATGGTTGCTCCTTGGAAAGTGATCCAGCTTCATGGCCGCAATGACAAAGAGCCGCTCCAGCGGAACTTTGATCAGCCGGAAGCGCGACATCTCGAAGCTGCAACAAGCGCTTCGGGTCGGTTTTGAGATACTGCCAGATGGAAATGGACTACCTCACCTTCAAACGCGCATCGGCCTCTCGTCCCTTCGGTTAGTGGGACGACGACGTCGACGTGCTCGCGGATGGTGCGGTTGTGCGCCGTATCGTGAAGGCAAACGCGGTGCGGAGGGAATCGCCGTGGATGTGGACGCTGCTATTTAGAACAGCGCCGGGAGATGGTCTGGCGTTCACAAATCGAGAGGCCCCGGTCTCGCCAGGCGAGATCGGGGCCGCTCTATCTAGTTGCAATAGACGATCTCGATCAGTAGCAAACGTACACCCTGCCGAGGCCAGGGACCCACCGCCAGCAGCTCGGTCCGATCACCACGATGCCGCCGAAGCCACCCCAATAGCCATGACCTCCGTGGCCGTGACATCCGCCACCCATTCCACCACCTTTGCCGCCGCCGGCGGACGCTTCGGTCGGAATGAGCGCGGCGGCGGCGATGCCGGCGACCGTGGCGACAGCGAAAATCGTCTTGCGGATCATGGGTCTTTCTCCTTCTTTTGTTGGATGTGCTCGCACATCCTGCCTGTCAGTCGAACCAACCATCCGCGGGGTTCAACGCTCCGCCGATTAAAACTGAGCGGCATCGTGCGGATAGCAGCAGCGCCCGGATGCGCGTCCGGCGGGCCAGTACATCCGCTGGACCAGGAACGCCTTAAATCGGCGGTCCAGCTTGTCGGCCGGACCGCACCTTGGTTGCACGCGCCTGCCTGCGTCACGCCTTGCCGCGCTTCGGCACGCTCGCTATAAGCCGCCGCAATCGGACCCCGCGCTCTCTTCCTTCCTTGAAGAACAATGCAATGGCGATCGAGCGTACCTTTTCGATCATTAAACCCGATGCCACAGCCCGCAATTTGACCGGCGCGATCAACGACATGATCGAGCGCGCGGGCTTACGCATCATTGCGCAAAAACGCACGCGCATTAGCCGCGAGCAGGCGGAAACCTTCTATGCGGTGCATCGTGAACGGCCGTTTTTCCGTGAGCTCGTCGAGTTCATGACATCCGGGCCGGTGGTCGTGCAGGTGCTCGAAGGTGAGAGTGCCATCGCGCGCTATCGCGAGGTCATGGGCGCGACCGATCCCGTCAAGGCGGCGTCCGGCACGATCCGCAAGGTCCACGCGAAATCGATCAGCGAAAATTCGGTGCACGGCTCGGACGCGCCCGACACGGCGCAACAGGAAATCGCTCAATTCTTTTCCGGTAACGAAATCGTCGGCTGAGGGAACGGGCACCGCGTGGCGTTTTGGCGCGCTGGCCAGGCCTGGGCTTTGGCTTGTAGATTAGTCGGGCTTGGGGCGGGTCATCGAGAAGATTTGCCCGCGTGGAGGAAAAGGCACATCCGGTGGGTTCACTTTCACAGATGATGGATCCGGCCACCTGGCTCGGCATGGTCACGAGCGGCTGGAGCGAGATCGGCCAGGCCACATTTTGGGTGGCCCTGCTGCAGATCATGTGGATCAACATCCTGCTATCCGGCGACAACGCGGTCGTCATCGCCATGGCGTGCCGCGGGCTGCCGCATCGGCAACGGGTGTGGGGGATGATTCTGGGCGCCGGAGTCGCGGTGCTATTGCGTATCGTCTTCACGATTTTCGTGGCGGCGCTGATGCTGCTGCCGTGGCTGAAGATCGTGGGCGGGCTTGCGCTGTTCTACATTGCGGCCAAGCTGCTGGTGCCGGAAGAGCCGGACGAGAGCGAAACCGAGGCAACAGAGCATCTCTGGCGGGCGGTGAAGATCGTCGCCATCGCCGACATCATCATGAGCCTCGACAACGTGATCGCCATCGCAGCCGCCGCCAAAGGCAACATGGCGCTGTTGGTGTTGGGGTTGGCCATCAGCATTCCCCTGATCGTGGCCGGCGCCGCGCTGATCATGGCGCTGCTAGATCGTTTTCCGATTCTGGTATGGGCTGGCGCGGCACTGCTCGGCTGGATCGTCGGCGAGGTCGTCGCCACGGATCCCGTCATCCAGGGTTATCTCGAACCCCGTCTTGGGGCGGACGGCTTCCATTACGTCACGCTGTTTGCGGCCCTCCTCGGCGCGATCTTGGTTCTGATAGTCGGCGGCTTATGGCGGCGCTCGAAGCAAGCCGAGCATGCCGAAAAGGCGAGCGCGGCGGAGTAGCGCCCCGCCATTTGAGCAGAACGGACGGGAACCGATAGCTCGAGCGGCTACAGCTCCCAACCGAGCTTGCGGTCGAGCGAATAAGGGCCGCCGCCGCGGAGCGCGATGGCGAACAGAATGAGCCCCCAAAATAGCGGGTATTCCCACCCGCCTCTCGACCATGCGAAGCCCGCCGGCCAGTGCGCAAGGAAGGTGATGATCGCAAACTCGATGGCTGCTGCAGCCGCGATGAAGCGCGTGAACAGCCCGAGGATGATCAGCACCGCGCCGATCGTCTCGATGAAGAAAACTGCATAGGCGGCATACATTGCGGGCTCGATCCCGCGCCGCGCCATGCTCCCGGCCGCAAAGGCTTCGATGGTAGCGGCAAAGCCTTTCTCCGCCATCGGCATGACTTTCATGATCCCATGGACCAGCAGCATTCCGCCCGCCGTGAGGCGCACGACGAGCCACGAGAGGTCGCGGGCATGCGAATAAAACGAGGCAAGCGGTGGGATGATCGGTTTTGGCTCGCCTGCCGGCACGGCACGTGAGTCTGACGTTATTGTGCTCATGCGTTTCCCCATGGGTTGCGTTGAAACTTCCGAGGAATCATAACACAAAACCGCGCGGGAAATTCCGGTGGCAGGCACCATAAAACGCCGGACAGGATTATTCGCTCGGGCCGCGCCCATGCCAGAGGAGCGAATCAATACAGGATAGTTCCCGTCGACGTGATTTGTGCAAATCCCTATCGATCTAGAATCGAGCCAGTTGGCTATTTGGAGGCTCGCGCGGGGCCGAGATTTGATGGAGGCCAACACGTCCCGGAAGCCTTGCTAAGGCCGCATTTTTCGTATTTGTTGTGCACAATTCGGATTTTGGCCGCTCCGGCCGCTGCGTGCTGAGAGGCCGCATTCGTTTCGGATCTTCCCAAAACCCGGGTTGTAGCGCGGTCCGCAGCGATGCGGTCGCGTTTCGCTCACTCGAGACTTCACTGACTAGGAGACAGACGATGCAAAAGGGCACCGTCAAATGGTTCAACCCAACTAAAGGCTACGGGTTCATTCGGCCTTCGAGCGGAGATAAGGACGTGTTCGTCCACATCTCGGCGGTCGAGCGCGCTGGTCTCAGCACGCTCAACGAGGGTCAGACTGTCGAATACGAGCTCGTGACCAATCGCGGCAAGACATCGGCGGAGAATCTCAAGGTGTCCTGACGTGGCGGGAAGGCCGGTCATCCGGCCAACGAGTTTTCCCGTAGCCCCCGGCCGTGCGCCGGGGGTTTTGTTTTGCCCCTGCATAAGACGCAAGCAGACGAGGCCGGATCGCGGAAACCGGATTCCTATTCTCTTCCACGCTCGCCAGCATGAATGGCCTGCGCCTCGGGAACGATCAGCGTGCCTTGCGCGGGGTGTGCCCCCTCGATCACACAGCGCCCCGCGCTCATCTTGACCCGCCCTTCCGCCACGAGCCTGAGCGCCAGCGGATAGATTCGATGCTCGACCTTCAGGACGCGAGCAGCGAGCGTTTCGGTGGTATCGTCGTCGTGCACAGGCACCGCCCCCTGTGCAACGATCGGGCCGGCATCGGTCTCTGGAACGACGAAATGGACGGTCGCGCCCGATATCTTCACGCCCGCCTTCAGCGCTTGACCGTGCGGATCCAGACCAGGAAAGGAAGGCAGCAGGGAAGGGTGGATGTTGAGCATGCGGCCTTGCCATTGCAGCACGAAGTCTGACGTCAACAGCCGCATGAAACCGCCGAGGCAAACGAGGTCCACGCGGTGCGCATCAAGTTCCGCTTGGAGCGCACGCTCGAAGGCGGCCCGGTCTTTGCCATGAGGGCGATGATCGACCACCGCCGTGGGGATTGCGTGCACC
>Ga0306920_100000941_pt1 | contig 35412 bp, 23 predicted proteins | sample flu12Cox44000170_FD_204666 | JGI IMG/M metagenome (GOLD analysis project Ga0306920, IMG submission 204666) | Lab enrichment of tropical soil microbial communities from Luquillo Experimental Forest, Puerto Rico - flux4day.12C.oxic.44.000.170 (v2)... | ecosystem: Environmental > Terrestrial >...
CCGAGTCCAGATACGGGTCGTTCTGTTTGAACAGATGCGTCACGAGCGTGCTGTGGCCCGGCGCCGTGATCATGAAGTGCAGATGGGCAGGCCGCCACGGATGCCGCCCCGTGGCGTTGAGCATGCGGCCCACCGGGCCATCGGTCGGAATCGGATAGCACACGGGCACGATGGTGCGGATCGCGTAGCGGCCCTCGTCGTCCGTGCGATAGCGTCCGCGCAGGTTGCCGTGCGGCTGTGCTGTGTCCTGTCCCGAGTACATGCCGTTGTCCGCCGTCTGCCACACGTCGAGCAGCGCGCTCGCCACAGGCTTGCCGTCAGTCGTCAGCACCCGGCCGTGCACGAGGGCCGGCGTGCCTCGCGTGAATGCCATATTCTCGCCATAGGCGCGTTCCGGCATGCCTTCGATATAGAACGGGCCGAACACGGTCGTATCGGTCGCGCCCGTTGCGTAGCGGTGATTGATCGCGTCGACGAGCATCGACACGCCCAGCGTGTCGGACAGCAGGATGAACTCCTGGCGCACGACGTCGTCGCACATCTGGCCCGTCTCGGTCAGGAAGCGGATCGCGGCGAACCATTCCGCCTCCGTAGGCTCGACTTCGCGCACGTAGGCGTGCAGATGCCGCACGAGGCTTTGCATCAGCGTGCGCAAGCGCGCATCGGGCGTGTTCGCGAAGCGGGCCACGACCTGTTCCGTCAAGGCACGTTCGGCCTCGCTGCCATGTATCGACATGGTTGTCTCCTTTGCTCCGTTCGGTGCGCCACGCACGCGGCGTGGCCCGGCTAGCGCGGCGCCGCGCCTTCCCACGCCCGTTGCAGCAACGCGCGGATCGCCTCGCGCTCCAACGGACGCGGATTGGGATAGGCATTCGTGCACGCAAGATCGGCCGCTTCGTCGAGGCCTGCTTCTGGCATGCCGATTTCCTTTAGCGACAGTGCGATGCCAAGCGACTGGTTCAACGCGTAGAGCCGCGGCCCGGCTTCGTCCGCATGCGCGCCGCCAAGTGCGCGCGCGACGCGTTCGAGCGCTTGCGGCGCGGCCCAGTGGTTGTAGTGCGCGGTATGCGGCAGCATGACCGCATGGGTTTGCGCGTGCGGCAGGTTGAACGTTCCGCCCAGCGTGTGACAAAGCTTGTGGTGCAGGGCCATGCCCACTGCGCCAAGGCAGCTGCCCGCGAGCCACGCGCCGTAGAGCGCGCGACTGCGCATCGCCGCGTCGTCCGGGTGACGCACGACGCCCGGCAGCGCCTCGCCCATCGCGCGAATCGATTCTTCGGCCATCAGGCTGATTACCGGGTTCGCGTCCTCCGCATAGAGCGCCTCTACCGCATGCGCCATCGCGTTCACGCCCGACGCCGCCGAAATGCCCGCAGGGAGCGAGACGGTGAGCGCCGGGTCGTAGATCACGGTGCGCGGCAGCACGCGCAGGTCGCGTCCGGTCTTCTTCAGCCGCCCTTCGGTGAGACCGTAGATGGGTGTCATCTCCGAGCCCGCGTAGGTCGTGGGCACGGCGACGATCGGCAGCGCGGATTCGAGCGCGATGGCCTTGCCAAGGCCGATGGTCGAGCCGCCGCCCACGGCCACGCAGCACCGCGCGTCGAGCGCCGCCGCCTTCTCGCGCGCGGCCCGCGCGACTTCCACCGGCACGTGCATGACCGCCTCCGCATGGATGCCCGCGGCGCGCTCGCCGAGCAGGCGCGCCACTTCTTCGGCGAGCGCTCGCTGCTCGGGCGTCGAAAGGATCAACGCGCGGCGCGCGCCCAGACGGTCGATTTCCTCGGGCAACCGCGCGAGGTTGCCCCAGCCGAACACCACGCGCGACGGCAAACCCTGATAGACGAAGCGATCCATGCTGCCCTCAGCGCTTGAAGTGCGGCGGAACCTGGGCGTCCACGTTGACCCACACCGAGCGGGCCTCGGTGTAGTCGTGCATCGCCTCGAAGCCCATTTCGCGCCCGTAGCCCGATTGACCGACGCCGCCGAACGGGCTGCCCGGATTCACGCGCTTGTAGCAGTTCACCCAGCACATGCCCGCGTGTATCTTGCCCGCGATGCTGTGCGCGCGCGAGAGGTCGCGCGTCCAGAGGCCGCTGCCGAGACCGTAGTCGGTGCCGTTGGCAATGGCGAGCGCCTCTTCGTCGGACTTGAAACGCAGCACGGTGACGAACGGGCCGAACACCTCTTCCTGCGCGATGCGATCGTCCGGTGTCTTCGCCTCGATCACCGTGGGCCGCACGTAGTAGCCGTTGGCAAGTGCGGGGTCCTGTGGTGCGCTGCCGCCCGTGAGCACGCGCCCGCCCTGCTCGCGCGCCACGTCTACGAAGGCCTTCACGCGCTCCAGATGTTGCAGCGACGTGAGCGGTCCCATTTCTGTTTCGGGGTCCAAAGGATTGCCTACACGAATCGACGCCGCCAGCGCGACGAAGCGCTCGAGGAATTCATCGGCGATGCGTTCGTGCAGGACGAGCCGCGAGCCCGCGATGCACGCCTGCCCCTGGTTGTGGAAGATCGCCCAGGCCGCGCCGTTGATGGCCGCGTCGAGACTGGCGTCGTCGAACACGATATTGGCGCCCTTGCCGCCCAGCTCGAGCTGCACGCGCTTCAGGTTGCCCTGCGAGGCCTCCACGATGCGCCGCCCCGTAGCCGTCGACCCCGTAAAAGCGATCTTGCCCACGCCCTCGTGCCCGGCGAGGCGCTGCCCCGCGGTATGGCCATAGCCCGGCACGACGTTGACGACACCCGCGGGAAAGCCCACTTCCGCCATCAGCTCGACGATGCGCAGCGTGGAGAGCGGCGTGATCTCCGAAGGCTTCAGCACGACCGTGTTGCCGGCCGCGAGCGCCGGGCCCATTTTCCAGCTCGTGAACATGAGCGGGAAATTCCACGGCACGATCTGCCCCACCACGCCGATCGGCGCGCGCTGCACGTAGTTGAGAAAACCCGTTTCGACGGGAATGACCGAGCCCTGGAGCTTGTCGGCCATGCCGCCGAAGTAGCGAAAGCACGCGGCCGTGCGCGGCACGTCGAGCGCGCGCGAATCGCGAACCGGATGCCCCGTGTCGAGCGATTCCAGTTGCGCGAGTTCTTCGCCGTTCGCTTCGATGGCGTCGGCAAGACGCAGCAGCAGGCGGCCACGCTCGGTGGCCGGCATCGCCGCCCACTGCGGGAACGCGCGCGTGGCGGCGGCTACGGCCAGATCGACGTCGGCCGCGGTGGCGGCGGCGATCTTCGTGATCAGCGAGCCGTCGTGCGGATTGAGCACGTCGATGGTGCCGCCCTCGACGGCGTCAACAAAGCGGCCATCGATGAACAATTGCGTTTGCATGAATAAATCCTCGGTTGATGCTTAGGCGTACTGCGTAGCTGCAAAACTCGTTCAGAAGTCGACCGGATACGGCTTGAGTTCGCCGCTCTCGTAGCGCCTGGGCAAACCGGTGGTCGCGTTCTCCCACACGAGCAGCATCGAACGCTTGGTCGAATAGCCCTGGTGGCGAATATCGGCGGGCATCGCGCAGATGTCGCCCGCGCGCATGGTGATGCGCGCACGCGGCGCGCCCGTGTTCTTGTCGCCGATGTCCCAGACGATCTCGTCCGAGAGTTGCAGGAACCATTCAACGCGGTCGTTGCCATGGAAAACCGGCAGGATGTACTCCTCCGTGGTCGGGCAGAACAGGCTCTGGCCGCACACCGAAGTGACCGAGGGATTCCACGTCACATCCGAGCGCGAGAGGTACTTGAAGAGGTTGAACGCATGCAGCTCGCCTTCGAAACCGGGCTCGGCATGCACCTCGGGGTTGTCCTGAGACACGTCGGCGAAGGCGCGGTTCACGGGCAGGTCATCGCGCAGCGGCGAGTCGCCTTCGAGGCCCGGCATACGGCGCGTGGCGATGCGCGTGCGCTCGATCGCGGCGTCGTTCCCCCCGTGCTTGCGGCCGAATGCCGTGCCCGTTTCCTCGGGCGCGGCGAACGGGTCGAAGCCTTCGTTGGTCCAGTCGTGGAGGATCGCCTTGAAGGTCGCCATGATGGCAGGCGTTTCGAAAGTCTCGATATAGTCCACGCCGGCTTCCTTCATGATGCCGTTGAACGAGCCCGCATACACGTCCACCTTGCCGTAGTGGTTGCGCGTGCCGAACACGTGGTCGAAATTCACCCAGCCGTAGAAGAAGCCCCAGGCCACGTCGCGCATCATCGCGCGCAGGAAGGCGTCGGCGGGAATGGCGTGCGTGCGGGTCTGCCCCTTCGCGGGCCACAGCACCTTCACGAAGTATTCGTCGCGCGTGAATTCGAACGCGCCGAGCGTGTAGCGGCGATAGCCGGTCACGGCGTCGGGCTCGCTCGCACGCACGGTGTCGGCGGCGAAGCCTGCGGAGTGATCAAGGGTTTCGAGGGTGGCCATTTGGTGTCTCCAGTAGTCGAGTGTTCGGTTAGCGCGTGTTTTCAGTGCAGGCAGATATCTGCCCACTTCTGCACGGACAGTTCACCGACCATGGTCTGCACGAGCGCCACGCCGGCCTGTTGTGCGCTGAAGCGATACGCGCAGCTGGCCGGCAGCAGCGCTTGATGCCCGCGGCGCAGCACCACGTGGCCCATCTTGCGGCCTGCGGGCTGCCCGCCCGCGTCGACGGTGCCCGTGCCGCCCTCCAGCGGCGTATCGAGCTTGATGAAGTCGATGCGGACCTCGCCGTCCATCAGGATGACGAACTCATCGTGTGCGCAGGCGAACCAGCGCGACTGCCCTTGCGTGCGCAGTACTTCGATCACGTATTCGAGATTCTTGCCAACCACGACCTTTTCGTAGGGCGCCGACTGCGCGGCGACTTCGAATACGTTCGAGAAAACGTAGTGGCGCGCGTCGCCGCTCGTGATTTCGATCTCGCCCTTGCGGTACTGCTCGAGCGAGCCGAAGACGGTGTGGAATGACGAATCGGTCATGGCTGTCTCCTGTTTTGGAAGGTGTCGTTGGAATCAACTTTAGGAGCGCGGCACGGCGGCCACAACCGGCGGCCTGGCAACTACGGCATTCGCGTTTCGCAAATAATCGCGGCAGACGATCGCCGCAAGCGCTAGCGCACCCAGCCGCGTTCGATCAGCGGTACGTCCCACGCGGGCTCGGGGCCCAGATACTCGGCCAGAAATTCCACGAGCGCCTTCACCTTCAACGCCTGGCGCTGCGTGGAGGGATACACGGCCGCAAAGCTCAGCGCCGAAAGGTGGTACCCGGTGAGAATCGGCACGAGCGAGCCGTTGAGGAGCGCTTCGCTCGCCACGAGCGTAGGCAGACACACCACGCCGCCGCCCGTGAGCGCATAGTCGCGCAGCAAATGCACGGAGTTCGAGCGAATCATGCCGGGTAGTTCCATCTCCACGACCTCGTCGCCGCAGGTCATCGTCCAGCGGTTGCGGGAGGGATAGCCCGAATAGAGCGCCGTGGTGTGCTGCAGCAATTCGCGTGGATGCTGCGGCGCGCCATGCGCTTGCACATAGGCGGGCGTCGCGCAAAAGAGCCGCCGCACCGAAAAGAGCCGGCGCTCGATCAGCGAGTCGGAAATGGGCGGGAAGATCTGGAACGCGACGTCGAAACCTTCTTCGATCGGATCGACCACGCGGTCGTTGACGATCACGTCGAGCTGGATGCCAGGATAGCGGCGGTTGAACTCGGCGAGCGGCGCGCCGAAGTGTCCCAGCGCGAAGCCCGGCAACATCTGGATGCGCAGCCTGCCCGTTGGCGTGGCGCGCAGTTCGCGCATCTGGTCGGTCAGCTCGTTCACGCGCCCCACGACCTCGGCGCACTCACGATAAAACGCCTCGCCGACTTCGGAGAGGCGCACGTGCCGCGTGCTGCGATGAAAGAGCGGTGCGTTGACGAACTTCTCCAGTTGCTGGATGCGGTTCGTCACGACCGAACTGGTCACGCCGAGCTGTCGCGCCGCTTCCGCAAAACTGCTCGTTTCCGCCACGCGCACAAACGCTTCGATGCTCAGGAATCGGTCCATGCTCCTCTCTTGGTCGTGGGTTCGGGCCCTCCAAGTATAGGGCCCGCCTCCCGTCATTTGCGCCGCTCCGTCGCGAGCGGCACGGCAGCAGAGGACGACGCGCAGAGCCCGTGAACCCTACTCGACCTGCCCCGCCGCAGGAAACTGGGCAGCCGCGCCAGCAGCCTCGCGGCGGCGCAGCTTCGCCGGCGCGGTCTCCTTGAGCAGGAAGCTCACCAGCACGCCGAGCACGACGGCGCCGATCGGCAGCCACAGAATATTCTGGATACCGAAATGGGCCGCCACGAATCCGGCGAGCGCGGGCGCGACGCCGCCGCCGAAGATTTCGCCCGCGCCCACCACGAGCCCAATCGAGGTCGAGACCATGCCAGCCGGTGCGGCTTCGGTGGCAACCGGGCCCGAGAGCAGTGAAACGAGGCCCAGCGTGAAAAACGACGCTGCGAACAGCACCGCGAAGAGCGCGAGCGGCTGCGCGCCGAGTCCGCGAAACACGATCAGCATGACCGCGGTGCCCACGAAGCCGACGACGCTCGCCACGCGCCGGCCCACCAGATCGGAAAGCCCCGGCAAGCCGAACTGTCCGATGAAACCGCCGAAGCCGATGGCCGAAGCCACGACGCCCATGCGCTGCGTGTCGAGCGCGAGATACTGCGTGAGGTACAGCGGCAGCATGGCGCCGAGCACGAACACGCCTGTCATCGCGCAGAAGAGCGCCACCATCGCCACGGGAATATTGCGGCTGCGGATCACGTCGCGCCAGTGGCCGCGTTCGGCTTTTGCGCCGGACGCGCCCGCTTCACGCGTACCCATGCCTTGCGGCTCCCGGATCACGCGGTACATCAGCAAGCCGAGAATGAGGCCCGGCACCGAGACGAGTGCGAACACCCAGCGCCAGCTCATCACGCCCAGCAGCTGCGTGGCGATGATCGGCGAGAGCGCGAGCCCGAACAGCGCGAAGCCGCTTTGCTGGAGGCCGAGATTGAAGCCGCGGCGCTTCGGGTGCGAGGCGTCGGCGGTGGCGGCGAAACTCGTCGGGCAGAACGAGCCTTCGGCCACGCCCATCAGCGCGCGCACGGCGAGCAGGCTGGCAAAGCCGCCTGCGAGGCCCGAGAAGCCCGAGAGCAGCGAGAACGCGATGATGGCGGGAATCAGCACCTTGCGGCGCCCGACCTTGTCGGACATGCCGCCCATGACCGCCGCGAACACACCCCACGAAAGGCCGAGTATGCCGATGCAGTTGCCCACGTCCTGTGCGTTCAGGTTCAGGTCCTTCATGATGGACGGGAACAGCGGCGCGATCAGCCAGCGGTCGAGGCCCACGAGGCCGAAGCCCAGCGCCAGCAGCGTCACGGCCTTCCACTCGTAGGCCGAGTCCCATGTGTTCGGTTTCATCTCTGTCTCCTTGGGCCGGCCGCTTGCCGCGCCACGCGTATACGTTCGAAAACGGTGTGCGACGCGACGTGCACCACTGCGCGCTCGCAGGACGCCGTCGACATCGACGCCGCCAGGATAGTCGCAAGCGCTGCGCAATCAGAACGGGATAGCGCGCGAATACGTCATTCGCGAATCGCAAACAATCAGGCGCGCAAGGCCCGCGGGCAACGCAGCCGGGACATGGCGCACGGCGCGCGCCGCGCGTTTTCAGGCGAGGCGCCCATCCCAGGACAATTCCGGGTAGACGCGCGCGTAGGCGCCTGGCGGTATGCATGCGCTCACACGGTTGCGCCATCGCTCAGCGCATGAGTTGCGCCAGGCCGAGCGCCGCGCGGGTCGCCAGGAAGATACGCGAGGCATGAGCGCGGCGGCGCTCACGCTTTGCGCAGGTGCTCGGTATGCATGTCGCTCAACCGGCTGAGCAGGATGCCGTAGCCGGTCAGGTGCCCGAGATAGACGCTCGTGAACACGCCCGTTGCGGGCAGGGATTCGACGAGCGCATGCAGTTCCTCGCGCGTAAGCGGCTGCGCAAGCAGGCCTGGGTGCTCCACCCGAAGGTCGGCCTGCGAGGCCAGTTGCCGGTGGACGTCCACGAGGCGCGCGAGGCCGCGCCGGTACGCGTCCTTCCATTGCGCGTCCAGCGCCTCGAATTGCGCGTTGAACGTGTCGAGCGTTTCGAGGAATCCGACGATCGAATCAAATAGCTCGTGATAGCACGAGAACAGCGGCAGGCGATCGCGGTTGCGCTTAAGATGCGCCGACATCCACGACTGCTCCAGGTCCGCCTTGAGCAGATCATGCGCCTGCTTCAGATTGCTGCTCGACAAACGCAGCGCGGCAGTCGCCGTTTTGAGCTTCGCGCAGTCCAGCGTTTGCGCAGCGACCTCGGTGAGCAAGGCCTCGGCCTGTTCGTTGCCGTCGTTCACGAGGGTATTCGCCCAGAAGCCGTGATCGGGCGGAAACGCAATCTGCTGGATGACGAAACCGAGCAGCATGCCGAGCACCACGCCAATCAGCCGCTGCTCCAGCAACGGTATGTGCTCGCCCGTGTAGAGCACGAGCGTCATCGGCACGGTGATGCTCGTCATCTGGAACACCGAAGGCCTGATGCGCACGATCGTGAAGATGACGAGCGGCAGCAGGATCACGCCCTGCCATAAATGCGGCGCGGTCACCCAGATCAGCAGCGTGGCTATCGGCATCGCAACCAGGTTCGACATCACGCGCTTGTAGAAGTACCCGCGCGCCGCCGAGATGGAACTGCCGAGCGCGAGGGTAAGCATGGCCGAGCCGGAGAGCGCGACCGCCGCCTCGGGAAAACCGCAAGCGTACGGAATCCCGAAGCCGATCCACATGCCGAGCGTGAGCTTCGTGTATTTCGCGAGTTCGGATAGGGAAAAGCGTGCGAGCGCACGGCGAAACGGCGTGAGCGGTTTGTGAGCGTAGGAGGAGGAAACCATGAATGCCCTCGGTCGTTTCAGGCGAGGTTGAGGTCGCAGTTTCGCAGCGCCGGTTGAAGGTCAACCAGGCGCCAATGCTAACGCGATTGATGGGACTGTTCCGGCACTCAGTGCAGCCGCGGGGGCTTTTCTGGGAATTTTTCCGCCCAGGATTTTCTTTCCATTTCCTTAGATGAAAGCCGGGCATTTTGGCGGGACGCCCGCCGTTCCGGGCGTTGCGGGTCGCCTGGTGCAAGCGCCGTACCTTGCGATTTATTTTCAATTTCTTTCGTGTTTTTTTCATTTACCGTCATTGTCCAACGGATGAAGTTCGCATTGCGAACCTGCTTTTGCCGACTTCCCCGCTTCCCTCAAGCACTGGGGCCCGCCCATGACGACAACAACGAAAGTCTCCATTTGTCTGCCAACGTGCAACCGGCCAGAATTGCTCGTTCGCTGCATCGAATCGTGCCTCATGCAAACCCATGCGAACATCGAGATCGTGATTGGCGACGACTCGCATGACGATCGCACGGCGCAACTGGTCGCCTCGCGTTACGGCGACGACCCGCGCATCGCCTACCGGCGCAACGTGCCCGCGCTCGGCCAGGCGCCCAATGTGGCCAGCCTCTTCGAGCGCGCGAGCGGAGACAAGATCCTGCTGATCCACGACGACGATTATCTGCTCGTCCACTGCATCGAGACGCTGCTTGCGCAGTGGGAGCGTTACCCGGATCTGGAAGTCGCGTTCGGCGATCAATACGAAACCGACCACGACGGGCGCATCATGCACGCGGCCAGCCAGCGCATGAACATCGCGTATCACCGCACGGCGCATGCGGCGGGGCTGCAAAACCCGCCGGGTCGCGCGGGCATCGTGCAGATGTTCCCCAACAATGGCTGGCTCGCCAATGCGGCGCTCGTCAAGCGCATCGGCTACGACGACCACTACGGCACCTGCTGCGACTACGTGTTCGGCACGCGGCTTTGTCTCTCGGCAAAGCGCGTGTGCTACGTGAATGAATACGTATCGTGCTATCGCATGACAGACGTTTCGGTCTCCCAGGCAACGCGGCGCAGCATCAATGCCTCGTCGATTTCGGCCTGGCATTTTCTCAAGTGCCTCGCGCTGCCACCCGAACTCGAAGCAGCGCGCAGGCTTGCCATGCGCCGGCTCGTGCCGATCGTGGTCTCACTGCTCGCGCGCAATCGCGAAGCACGCGCGGGGCTGCAGCTCGCGCTCGGCAATCTCTATGCGTACCGGTTCGGCTTCAGCCCGCGGCTCTACTACCACCTGCTGATGATCTGGAAAGCCACGCGCCGGCCCGCCAAGGAATCGGTGGCGCGACTGGGCATGACGGACGACCAAAGCGTCGGTACGTCGAGAACGCGGATGCCGTAGCGGCCGCGCCGCGCCGCTGTTCACGTCACTTCACATACCGCTCGATCGTGATGGGCGCGCTGCGCGCGATCGAAGCTGCCTGGGACAGTCTGCACTGAGGCCGCCGCCCCAAGTTGGGGCAACCCAGCCGTGGCCCTTTTATTTACGTGGAAGTCGCGTCGAACGGGGTGTCCAGCCCTCCCCGCCAGGCTTGCCGAATGGCCGGGGATACAAGATACTTGATGATTCGACCGAATTCCCACCGCATTCTCGTTCTACCGGGTTCTTTCTCATCATGAGCACAATTCTTGAAAGCCTTCCGACCGGCCAAAAGGTCGGTATCGCGTTCTCCGGCGGCCTCGACACCAGCGCGGCGCTGCACTGGATGAAGCTGAAGGGCGCCGTGCCCTACGCCTACACCGCGAACCTCGGCCAGCCCGACGAAGACGATTACGATTCGATCCCGCGCCGCGCGACCGAATACGGCGCAGCGGGCGCGCGCCTGATCGACTGCCGCGCGCAGCTCGTGGCGGAAGGCATCGCCGCCCTGCAATGCGGCGCGTTCCACATCTCGACGGCCGGCGTCACGTACTTCAACACGACCCCGATCGGCCGCGCCGTGACGGGCACGATGCTCGTGGCCGCGATGAAGGAAGACGGCGTCAACATCTGGGGCGACGGCTCGACCTACAAGGGCAACGACATCGAGCGCTTCTACCGCTATGGTCTGCTCGTCAACCCGGACCTGAAGATCTACAAGCCGTGGCTCGACCAGCAGTTCATCGACGAACTCGGTGGCCGCTCGGAAATGTCGGAATTCATGCGCCAGGCGGGCTTCGCATACAAGATGTCGGCCGAGAAGGCCTACTCGACCGATTCGAACCTCCTCGGCGCGACGCACGAAGCGAAGGACCTCGAGAGCCTCGAGAGCGGCATCAAGATCGTGAACCCGATCATGGGCGTGGCGTTCTGGCGCGACGACGTCAAGATCGACAAGGAAGAAGTGACGATCCGCTTCGAGGAAGGCCAGCCGGTCGCGCTGAACGGCCAGACCTTCCCGAATGCCGTCGAACTGCTGCTCGAAGCGAACCGCATTGGCGGCCGTCACGGTCTGGGCATGAGCGACCAGATCGAGAACCGCATCATCGAGGCGAAGAGCCGCGGCATTTACGAAGCCCCGGGTCTGGCGCTGCTCTACATCGCGTATGAGCGCCTCGTGACGGGCATCCACAACGAAGACACGATCGAGCAGTACCGCGAGAACGGCCGCCGCCTCGGCCGCCTGCTGTACCAGGGCCGCTGGTTCGACCCGCAGGCGATCATGCTGCGCGAAACGGCCCAGCACTGGGTGGCGCGCGCCGTGACGGGCGAAGTGAAGGTGGAACTGCGCCGCGGCAACGACTACTCGATCCTCAGCACGAAGTCGGACAACCTCACGTATCAGCCGGAGCGTCTGTCGATGGAGAAGGTCGCTTCGACGTTCTCGCCGCGCGACCGTATCGGCCAGCTCACGATGCGCAACCTCGACATCACCGACACGCGCGAGAAGCTGCGCGTGTACTCGAAGGTGGGTCTGCTCGCGCCTGGCGCCGCTTATACGCTGCCGCAGCTGAACGACGAGAAGAAGTAAGGCGTCGTCGCTCCGAGAAGAAAGGGAAGGCTCTGCGCCTTCCCTTTTTTTATGGCTTCGCGGGGGTACAGGCGCGATTCGAGTTACCCACAGATTTTGTTGGCAAGCTTGTGGAGAACGCCTGGGACGACTACCCCAAGCCGTTGATCTTTCGGATATTTTCCCCTGCGTGATCGCAGGAGGCAGCGCGTGCGTGCGGCCAGGGCTTAATACACCCGCCTGCGCATCAGGCGCGAGGCGTATTCAACACGCTCACTGCGTAGCAAGCTGCTTCATCTTCCCGTAGACGAATTGCCCGAAATACCACGACAAATCGGAGTGGTTGAGGATGTTGGCGTCGGAGAGCGCGCCCGCCTCGAGCTTCAGGCGGCGCAGCATGAGCTTGCCGGCCTGCGAGGCGATGTAGAGCCGCACCAGCTCCTTGCGGGTCTTCTCGTCGGCCGATTCGAAGTGCTCGCGGCCCTGCTTGACCTCGTCGTTGCGCTGCGACCTCGCCTCTTCGTCGCGCGCCGCGATGCTCTGCTTCACGGCCGTGGTCGCCGCCGTCCTGGCGGTCTCCTCAGCGCTCGCCGCGACGGCCAGCTCGCTCTGGATCGCCACCATCTTGCGCTCGGCCTCCGAGACCTGCCAGTTGTGGCTCAGCGCCTTCATCAGATAGCCCGCAGGGCTCTTGGTCACCTTGCCCTGGTTGAGCCGGAAACGCGTGTACTCGATGGCCTGCTGGATGCGCTCGTCGGTCCAGCTCATGCGATGCTCCGCAATCACGTCGAACTGCTTGTTGGAGAGGCCGAACTCCTCCTTGAGCGTGAGCAGCAGGTCGTGCGCGTCCGGCTGCCGGCTCAGGAGCGCCGCAACCGTGTCCTTGCGCTTCATCCGGAAGCGGATCTTGTTGATCTTGCGCGAGGTTTCCGAGTCGGCCCGGGTTTCGTAGCTGAGGTCGATATCGGAAAGCTCGTTGATCTGGCGGATCGCCGGATCGAGGTACTTGGGCCGGAAATGCTTGAACTCCGACGCGCTCGTGCCGAGTTTGCCCGGCCAGCGCCGCATGACGTCGAGCTCGATCCAGTCGGTCAGGCCGGCCGCCACGAAGGGCAGCACGTAGTCGTAGATCGCGCGCGCGTAAGTTTGCGAGAACGACGCCGTGATGCACAGGTTGAGCCAGTGATGCTTGTCGGGACCCGTGATGTGGCGCAGCATGAGCGGCGGAATCCGGAACTGGATGCGGCCCTTGCCGATCTTGACGCTGCCCATCAGCTGCTCGGAAATCCACTGGTCGTCTTCGCTCGGGGCGCGGTCAGGCGGCGTATCGGTCACCTCGATCAGTACGCGCTGCGCTTCCTTGATGACGCTCTGCAGATGACGCACGTTGCGGCTCTCATAGCGCATGAGCCACTTGAAGTAGTTGAGGTCGACGTCGTAGGTATCGCGCGGCGCGGGCTCCTGGGCGGCAACGAAATAGGCGGCGTCGATGAAGCGGCGCGACGACAGCCCAAGCCCATTGATGGCGACGAACACGTTGTTGCGCTGAAAGCCGATCTCGCGCGTGCTTTCATTGATCGGCTGGCCGGACATCTCCTCTAAGAGACCCAGCGACATCTGCTGTGTTGTAGTCCTCCGCCCGCTCTCCTCCGACATACGCACGCTCTCCCCGTCGACATTGGCGGGCACTCTATCACTCCCTAAACACAAGTCAACACAATAAACGTTACCTCAAACAAGCCTCCAATCCAGGGTGCGCACAAAAAACGTACCGGGTCGCACAAATATCTCTACACCTCCAGCACATAGAACGGGACGTGCGAACACATAAACCGGTGCATCGAGCACATAGAACGGTGCTTTTGGAGGCTAAGTGTCTGAGTGCAAAGACTTTGGTCACGTACGTTAGTTGGTTGGTGGGTTTTTATCTTTAAGTAAACAAACAAACCGCTCGCCAAAACAGATGCTGAACGCGGATTTCGACGTGCGGCGTCTCACGAGACGGTCGAGAAATTCGCAGGCTTTTCTCCTGAAACCCCCGTGTTTAACGGCTTGCAACGAGGCAGCGTGCTGAACACGCGTCGTTTTCTGCCCAACGAAGCCGGGTACGGGTAACGATTTCTGTGCAGCAACCGTGGCGGAAGGTAGTGGTTTATGTGCGCCGCGGGTGCGGGCTCGAGGAAATTCGCTTGCCAGGTCGATGGCCGTAGCTGAGGAACGCCCGTGGAAGCGCTCTTCGATCCGAAGGACGGAAGGCAACGGATTTTGTGCAGACGTCGACCGCTCTGCATCGGTAACGGTTTTTGTGCCGGCGCAGTTGGGGCCGCTGGCGGTAACGGTTATTGTGCGCGTGGCCGGCCACACGTCACTGGCTCGCCATGGAAGTGAGGTAACGGAATTTGTGCATGCAGTCGCAGACGCGCGTCGTGGCGATGTTGAGCCCTTGAAACGACAGAAACGGGCTGCGGCTGCGCTCGACGGGAGCCACAGGTAACGGTTTTTGTGCGTTGCGGGCGCACTAACGCGCTACCGGGCTTTCCGGGCTTCTGGACGGTAACGGTTTTTGTGCACTTCTGGAGGGCCGGTGGAGATGGCGAAAGGCTGGAAGCACAAAAACCGTTACTGTTCACCTGCCGCCGCTCGTGTGGAAGGGCCGCGTGGTCAAACTGCACAAAAACCGTGACTTTCCCAGGCGCGCGCGAACCGCTCAGTTAGTATCGGCGAGTCCGTAGCCGGATTTGCACAAAAAACGCGACCCTGCAAAAGGTGATACGAAGTGCCGCAGACATGGCGATGTGCACAAAAAATAAGCAAACCGGGCGGAAACGGTCTATGGCGCCCATGGCGCCGCTGCGGATTTGGCGAGTACTTTGGCCTGCGGAAAAGCTTGCGAGGCCGCTAGAGGCCGTTTTGGAGGGTCATTTTTTTTCATAACGCCCTCAATTAGTGTGTTTTCATACACTTTTGCTGTATTCTACGCTTTATCCAAATTCTGATAAAAAGCGTATTAATGGCAAAGACTATCGAATTACCGTCGATCGATCGACGAGTGGATCTTTCAGCGATCACTGAATTTGCCGAAGAGGCCGGCCGTCTTTCTGAAGAGCTTCGGGAGATGATGCTGGCGCCGCGGCCGCGAAAGATGGCGCCCACCTTTACGTCCGCGCAGGTCGCTGAGCTTTGCGGCATTGATCGCATCAAACTGAACAACCTGCTCGCGACCCGCGAGGGTCTCCCGCAAGGCGTCGCGCAAGGGTCTGGGCGAAGCCGGGTCTTCACCCTGGCAGAAGCGAGAACCTGGGTCCAGCAGGTTTCCGATATCTACCAGACGCCGCTTCATACCGGCGTGCGCGACGCGGACGGCAAGGTGCTCCTCGTCGCCAACTTCAAGGGCGGGTCGACGAAGACGACCACGACCATGTGTCTTGCCCAAGGCCTGACCTTGCGTGGCCGCAAGGTCCTGCTCATCGATCTGGATCCGCAGGCGTCGTTGACGGAACTCTGCGGTCTCTATGCCGAAAAGGAAGTGACCGAGGATAGCACGGTCCTGCCGTTCATCTACGACCCGCATATGGAAGGCGGACTGACGAATTTCGTGCAGGAAACCTACTGGGACGGCCTCGATGTCATTCCCGCGCACCCCACGCTCTTCTCCGCGGAGTTCCACATTCCCGGCACGGTGATCAAGAACCCGGGGTTCAAGTTCTGGGATCTGCTGCGCCAGGGCGTGGAGTCGCTGCGCAAGCAATACGACTACATCATTCTGGATACGGCGCCGTCGCTGTCTTATCTCACGATCAACGCACTCATGGCCGCCGACGCGATGGTCATGCCGCTGGTGCCCGAGAGCCTGGATTTCATCAGCTCGGTTTCCTTCTGGAGTCTGTTTTCGGACCTCGCGCATACCATCATGGAGCGCGGCGACGAGAAGACCTACGACTTCGTTTCCGTCCTGCTGTCGAAGGTCGACTACGGCAAGACGTCGTCGGCGCCAGTCGTGCGCTCGTGGGTGCAGCGGACTTACAAGGACTGGGTGAATGCGCTCGAGGTGCCGGCGAGTTCCGCGATGAGCAACGGCGCGCTGGCGATGGCGACCGTGTTCGACATCAGCAAGGGCGATCTCGCCGACAAGACGGTTGCACGCGTGCGTCAGCCGCTGTCGGATTACGTGCGGTGGATCGACGATCTTTACGTAGAACAATGGAGGGCCGGCAAGTGAGTTCATTCCGCGACAAGATGGCGGCGAAGACCGCTGAGCTTGGCTCCTCTTCGGAGCGGGCGGCCACCGAACGACCGGCTGCTGTCGCGCCGGCCGAACCGCGCCGCAGCAGCGCGTTCAAGACCGGGCCCGGCATGCTCGGCGCGTTGGCGGTTGCGCAGCAACGCATCCAGGAGCTGGAGAACACGAGCGACAAGCTCATGCTGCCGGTGAACGCGATCCAGCCGAATCCGTGGCAGCCTCGCAAGATTTTTAGCGACGAGGGCCTCGCGTCGCTCGCCGAATCGATTCGCGAAGTCGGGCTCGTCGAGCCGGTTGTCGTTCGCCGTGCGGAGAACGGCTATCAGCTGATCGCCGGTGAACGACGTCTGCGCGCGCATGCGCTGATTCAGGCGAACGAGATTCGTGCCTCCGTGATCGAGTGTTCCGACCAGGACATGGCGGTGCTCGCGCTCGTGGAAAACGTCGGACGCGAAGATCTCACCGATTACGAGATAGGGCAATCGCTTCGACGCGCCGAGCGCGAGTTCCCCACTCGCAAGCGCATGGCAGAGGCACTCGGTATGTCGCGCAAGGGGCTGTACCGCTTTCTGGCGTTCGAAAATCTCCCGGACTTCATGCGGCGGGATCTCGATTTGAATCCCCGATTGCTGGGTGGGTCGGCTGCGGACGAGGTCGTCTCGGCGATCAAGAAGTACGGCTCGGCGGGTCTGTCCGCCGCACGTGAGTTGTGGCCGGCCGTTGTCGGCCGAACGCTGGATCAGGGGAAGCTGGCCGCGGCGATCGGGGCTCAAGCGAGCCGGAGTGAGGCGACCGAAAGTGTCTCGGAGCGCAGCATCGAGAAGATTTTTTCGGGGAAGAGCCACGCCGGGAGCATTACCAAAGATACCAACAGCTTTACCGTGAAGCTCAAGACGGGCGTGTTGTCGGACGCGCAGGAAACGCAGATTCGGGAGCTGATTAGTCAGCTGTTCAATGTGAAACCCGGCTGAGCCTGCGTTGGGGTAGTCGGTTTGGATGGGAGCCCGCTTCGGCGGGCTTTTTCTTTTTCGGGCTTCGGGCGTGTGTCGAGTCGACACACGGGACGCTGTTTGGGGGGGACGTTAGGCGGCGGGTGGTACGAGCGTGTATCGACTCGACACACGGTGTTCCGGACGCGCTTTGCCTGGACTCGGACCACGCGGAGCCCCTTTGTTCGAGATACTCCGCCACCTCTCAAGCGGCTCGCCGTGGACATGCACGTGCTGCGTGCGCGGGATACGACTGTGTGTCGAGTCGACACACGATGAGCTGGACGCTCTTCCTCTTACCGAACCATGGCCGGTGAACAGGCGCCCGGCGCGTCCCTTTGACTGAGATGTGCCGCTACGTCCTACGCGACTCGGGATCCCGCTGTGTGTCGAGTCGACACACAGCGGGCAGAACGCGTTCTGTCCTGCCTCGAGCCACGTCGAGTAGGCGCGCAGCGCGCCCTGGATCGATCGAATCGCCACCGTCGCGCGCTTGCTGCGTGCGACGGATCTGGTTGTGTGTCGAGTCGACACACAACGCGGCCACGCGCGTAAGGGTCGATGGCCATGCGACGAGACCGGAAGAACGTTGCACAGTCACGCTCACCAGCGAACGACGTTGATCTGCGTGAGCTAGCGAGCCCACTCTAGACCTGGTTGCGTTGCCGTCCCGGTCTAAAGTGGAGGACTCGCCTGTCACAGCCCGCTGTCCAAATCGATTCCGTCGTGTCAGGACGCCGCGGTCCCTGCGGCTCTCGCCGCAGCCGTCCAACGATAAGGCATTGGCGAATGCCAGTGCCGACGTCCTGGAAGATACCCCGCGGTGGTGTGTCGAGTCGACACACCACATCGAACGCAAGATGTCACGCGCCTCATAGATGACCTCAAGCCGGGCAATGACCCCCGACGAGGCTCCAGCGGCTGAGCTTGGAGCGGAGGCAAACTGAACTGCCGCCGGCACCGCACTTCGCCCGAACCTCACCGCGCGGGTAGAGTCACTGTCCGATTCAGGGATCCGTTAGCTCTGGCGCCGCGAGACCGCATGCGTCATATACCCATTGCATCCGTTGCGCTGCGCTGCTCCGTCGATTCGTCCCCTACGCCGACCTCCCGACGTTGGCTTCACACCAGCCGCGGGCGCGAGCTATGGATGTGGCCAGACGCGACTTTGTCAGCGCGCTCATCGTTACGTCTTCGGTGCTGCGTCTCGCGACCATGCGCAGCATTGACAAGGTGACGCTTCCCGATAGACCCACGCAGTGCTCGCGCCTTGAGGTACAGACTTCCTGGCCTGTCGATTCCGCATGACGTTTGAGATGCGCGCTAGCGCCTTCAGACTGGCACCTTGCACGCCGGGTACCGAAGACGATCTACACCATGCGCTCCTCGTGGATGTGACGGCGATTGCCGATGCTAGCTCCAACGGTAGGGCGCAGAGCCTGGTGCCCGCGCTGATCGAGCATGAAGTATGTATGGGCTGACTGATCCACCCGGAGATCCGAACTTTATGAACGAGCGTGGACGAGCGGAGAGAGCGACATCGCTCATCGCGAACGCGCGGTATGACCCGGGAGTTCAGCGGCCGGCAGAGCGCGCAAAGTCATTGCTAACTACAAGACGCGGTGGCAGATCAGCATGTTTGCCGCCGGTCCACGAAGAACCGACTCTCTGGGTGCATCGAGGAGTCACTCCACGTGCTTAATGTAAATGCAACTAACCGACAAAAAGGCCCGACGCGAGCGAGTAACCCACATGCACAGCGCAAGACACGCGGACGAAAGTCTCGCAAATCGTCTTTGAGAAATTGCACTGCGGATCCGCGCGCGTCGCGCGAGCAATCTCAAGAGAGATCCCAATACTGCGCCCGTCACACGCCGCGATTCCAGCACGACGGAAGGGCAGGGCAAGGCACCCCATCAGAGAAAATCCGACAGCCCTCGAGCCGAAACGCCCACAATAGCCCGCGGCAGACCGTGGAACATTTCAATCAAAAGCGAAAAATCGCCAAAAGCCATACTGCACCGGGCCTACAGGAGGAAAACAAACCAAATTCTAGTAGTTGTTTCACGGTCATAACGGCTCTCCGACCCCGAAACGTTGCTGAGCCTGTCGCCTATGGGCTAAAACCCGCCCGAGTAGCACCGATCGTATATTTTCATACGTATTTTGTAGTTTTTGATTGGTGCGAGCCACACGCCACGCCACCGGCGTCACCCAAGCATATTCAACGCCGTCTCCAGCACCACGCGCTTGTACTTCGCCTGCTGCTTCGGCAAGGCAGAGAACACCTGCACGAGATGTCCATAGGCAACGGTTTTACTGATGCCGTTCAGCAGCATAAAGAACAGTACGTTTGCATCGACTACCTTGAGTGCCTCGCGCTTTCCAGCGTCGGCGAGCAAGGGAACCAGCACGCGGTGATAGGGGCGCACCATGCGCTCGACGAGCAGACCAAAGCGCTCGCCTTCCTCGGTGGCGGCCGTCGCGAAGAAAAGGCCGATGTCCGGCTCGTCGAATACCTTGTCGATGTAGATTTCGAGCGCGCGCTCCACGCGCTCACGCACACCGAGCGGCGACGTGCGCAAGGCCGCCGTCGCGGCGATCATGGGCGCGGCGTGTTGGGCGATCTGTTCGACCACGGCCGCCCACAGCGCTTCCTTCGAGCCGAAGTGATGCGCGAGCAGCGCCGCATCGACACCGGATTCGCGTGCGATCTCACGCACGCTCGTGGCGTCGTAGCCGCGCTTCGCGAACGTCCTGCGCGCGTTGCGCAACAACATGTCCGGCCCAACCGAGGTGCCTTGCGCGGGGCGTCCGCGCGTTCGTTTCGTCGCCGGCGTCGTGTGCGAGGTGGCCGCGCTTTTCATGCGTCTCAACAGGTTCTAACTAGAAGAAGGAGTAATGCGCGCGGCTCACTCTAAGCAAGCCATCGCGCGATCGCGCCGCGCTTGCGCTGCGCCGAGCGCCTGTTCGTGTTCGGCGATCCTCTGCGGCACGGTCTCGCGCAGGAATTCGACCAGCGTCTTGATCTTCGCATCGAGATACTGGCGGGAAGCGTAGAGCGCGTAAATATTGTGCGGCACCGCGCGCACGTCAGGCAGCACGTGAATCAGGTTGCCTTCGCGAATGCCCTGTAGCGCAGCGGGCACCGGCAGCATGGCGAGACCCATGCCTGCCTGCACGGCCTGGGCGAGCGCTTCGGGCATGTTGACCGTGAGCGGCGCCGGCTTGGGCGAGCGCAACGATTCGCTTTCGGCATCCTCGAACAGCCACTGTGCCGCCGGCATGTCCTGCAGACTGAGTTGCAGGCAGGTGTGATGTTCGAGGTCCGCGAGCGTGCGCGGCGTGCCATGTCGCATCAGGTAGCCGGGCGACGCACACAGCACCGGGCGCGCGAAGCCCACGCGTTGCGAAACGAGCGATGAGTCTTTCAGGGTCTGCGCGATGACGATCGCCACGTCGAACTTCTCTTCGAGCAGATCGGGCGTGCGCTGCGAGAGCACGAGATCGACCGAGACGTCTTCGAACTGCGCCGTGTACTGCGCGAGCAGCGGCGTGAGGTAGTGCTGGCCGAAACTCGACGTGGCGTGAATGCGCAGCCTGCCCGCCGGTTGCGCGCTCGCGCCCATGGCTTCGGCGTCGGCCAGTTCGACCTGGTTGAGAATGCGCTCGCAATGCGAGAGATAGCGGCGACCCGCGTCGGTCAGCGAGATCTGCCGCGTGGTGCGGTTGAAGAGCCGCGTTTGCAGGCTCGACTCCAGTTCCATGATGGCGCGCGACACGGCGGCGGTGCTCAGCGACGCGCGCGCCGCGGCTTTGGCGAATCCTCCCGCCTCAGCGACTCTCACAAACATCTTCATGCTGCCAAGCTTGTCCATCTGATTCGTGTCGCTTCCGGGGGGGCAATGCGCCGCGCGTTGCCGTGTCAATATTCAACAGCCGATGAAATAATTCTACTGTGCGGCAGGCCGCCCTGTCAAAGCAGCGCCGCACGCCGAAGCAGACCGATGCGCGTCGATTAAAATTGGCCGGCATCGACGGGCGGGAATCGCCCTTTCTCCACACAGCGCCCGCAATCACAAGAGAGGACACGTCGTGAAGTTCATCCACGCGGCAGACATACACCTCGACAGCCCCCTGCATGGCCTGAGCGCCTATCCCGACGCACCGGCGGGGCAGTTGCGCAATGCCACACGCGAGGCGTTGCGCCTGCTCGTCGATCGCGCGATCGAAGAAGAGGTGGCCTTCGTCGTGATCGCCGGCGATCTCTACGATGGCGACTGGAAGGATCACAACACCGGTATTTTCTTCGGCCAGCAAATGGGCCGTCTGCGCAAGGCCGGCATTCGCGTATTCGCGCTGTGGGGCAACCACGACGCAGAAAGCGAAATGACGAAGAAGCTCACGCTGCCCGACAACGTGGTGGTGTTCAGTCATCGCAAGCCAGAAACGCACGTGCTGGATGACTTCAAGGTGGCGCTGCACGGCCAGAGCTTCAAGGACAAGGCCGTGATCGACAATCTCGCCGTGAGCTATCCCTCGCCGGTTTCCGGTTACTACAACATCGGCGTGCTGCATACCGCGCTCGAAGGCTATGCCGCGCATGCGAGCTACGCGCCATGCACGCGTTCCGAATTGCACGCGAAGGGCTACGACTACTGGGCGCTTGGCCACGTGCACGAATTCCAGCAGTGGCCGGAGCAATCGACCATCGTGTTTCCGGGCAATCTGCAGGGGCGGCACATACGCGAGACAGGCCGCCGCGGCGCGGTGCTCGTGACGGTGGAGGCAGGCCATACGCAGGTCGAACGTCTCTATCTCGACGTCCTGCGCTGGGAATCGGTGCGCGTCGATGCGAGCGACTGCCTGAGCGTCGCGGATCTCTCGCGCAAGATCGGGGCGTCGCTCGAAACGCTGCTGTCCACTGACCCGCACGTGCCGCGCGCGGTGCGCGTGACGGTCACCGGCAAGTCGCCGGCGCACGGACTCTTTTTCGGGCGCGCCACGCAATTGCGCGCCGAGGTGCTCAACCAGATCGGCATCATCGGCAATGAGAGGCTGTGGCTGGAAAAGGTCAAGCTCGAAACCCGCGCAGCCGATACGGCTGCTGCGCAAAACGAGCAGTTCGAAGCGATCGCGGATCTCAAGCAGATACTCGAAGCCGCGACGCAAGACCCCGATTTTCTCGCACTGCTCGAACGCGATTTGCGCGCCTTCGTCGGCAAGGTGCGCAGCGAAGTGAAAGAAGACGCGCCGCTGCTCGAACTCGTTCGCGACGGCAAACTCGCGGCGCTGGTGGAGCAGGTCGGCCCTGCGCTGCTAGCGCGCCTTTCCACGGGAGAATGACCAGTGCGTCTCAAGCAACTCGATTTGATCAAATACGGCAAGTTCACCGAAACGACCTTGCCCTTTCCCCACGCGGCGCACGATTTTCACGTCATCGTGGGGCCGAACGAGGCGGGCAAGTCCACGGTGCGCACGGCCGTGTCGGAGTTGTTGTTCGGCATGCGCCTGCAAACACCGCTGGATTTCCTGCATGGCACGCCCGAGCTTCGCCTTGGTGGCGTGCTGGAAAACGGCGCGGCCGAGCAGCGTTTTCATCGCGCGCGCGGCCGCAATTCGCTGCGCACGCCGCAGGACGACAAGCTGCCCGACGATTTTCTCGCCGCATTTCTCGATGGCGCGAGCAAGGAGTTCTTCGAACAGATGTTCGGCCTCGATCATGCACGGCTCGTTGAAGGCGGCCGCAGCATTCTCGACGCATCGGACAAGCTCGGCCAGGTGCTGTTCGAATCCGCCGCTGGCGTGGGGAGCCTCGGGCCCGTGCGCGAGGAACTGGAAAATCGCGCCGCAGAACTCTGGGCGCCGCGACGCAGCGGCAGTGCGTATGCACAGGCGGAGACGGCGTTTACCGAAGCGACGGGCGAGCTAAAGGCCGCGCAGGTGCGCACGCGCGACTGGGTCGAGAAAAAGGAAGCGCTCGAAACGGTCGAGCAGGCGATCGAGCGTTTGCGCGCCGAACAGCGCAGTCTCGAATCACAGCGTTCGAAGCTCGAGCGGGTGCGCCGCCTCGCACCCTATATAGAAGAGCTTTCGCTCAAGCAGAACGAGCTGGCTGCTTTGGGCGAAGTCGTCGATTTGCCGCCCACGGCGTACGCCGACCTGTTGAAGGCGCAAGCCGACATCGCCGCCGAGCGCAGGGTACAGGAAGCGCGCGAGGCCGATCTCGCAGGCAAGGAAGCGTCACGCGGCGCGATCGAGCCCGATCGCGCGGCACTCGCGCTGGCTGCGGAAATCGACGCGCTCGACGGGCTGCGCGGCGAATGCGTCAATTATCCGCGCGAGCTTCTGGTGCGCGAAACAGAGATCCAGAGCTACCTCGATGCCGCGTTCGCGGCCGCCGCCCAACTGGGCTGGCCTGTCGACGAAGCCGACTTGCGCGCGGCGTTGCCGGGTGCGCTGGCGCTCAAGACGGTGACGCACCTGTTGCGCGACCACGGTCTACGCGAGCAGGCATTCACAACCGCGCGCGAGGCGCGCGACGAACAGGCGCGCAAGCGCGCGCAGGTGGAGGACCAGCTAACGCGCCTGCCGGGCATCGACGTGCCGCTCGCGCTGCACGCCGCACTCGACACGGCGCGCGAGTTCCGCAATAGCGCGGCGCACGAAAGCACGCTCGAGCACGAACTGGCGGATGCGCAACGCGCACTCGAGGAAAAGCTCGCGCTGTTGGGGCAATGGTGCAAACCCGTGCCGGTGCTGCGCACGCTCGACCTGCCTTCGGCAACGCGGCTTGCCGCGCTTCAAAAGGAAGAAAGCGAGCGCGTGAGCGCATTGGCCGCCGCGCGAGAAGCGGTGGCAGCGGCGCAAGAGGAAATCGAGCGCCTCGAATTGCAGGAAAAGCATTTCACGCAGGGCAACAAGGTCGTCACCACCGCGGAAGTGCAGGCGGCGCGCACGCGCCGCGATAGCGCGTGGGACGAGGTCAGGCAGGCACGCGTCAGTCTCGCCGACGGTGCGCCCGTCGTCGACGACGCGATCCGGCTTGCCGACGAACTCGTCGACGCGCAACTCGGCACTTCGCAGGCAGCGGCTACGTTACAGAATCTGCGTCAGCAACTCGAAGCGTCGCGTGCGAACTCGCAGCGCAAGCTTGCGGCCTTGAACGAGCGCGAGCGGGAACTCGACACCTTTAGCGAGTCATGGACGCAAACCGCGAGCGCCGCGCAACTGCCCGGCATGCCGCTTGCCGACATGGGTGCGTGGCTCGCCAATCGCGAAGCGGCGCTCGCCGCGCAGAGCGAACGCGAGCGCCGCGCGAGCGAACTCGAAGCGCGCCGTGCCGCACGCGTCGCCGCGCACGCGGCGTTGCTCGAAGCACTGCAGCCAGTTGCGCAAGCGAATGAAGGCGATGCGCTGACGACGTTGATCGGCGCGGCCGAAGCCGTCGAACAGTCGGCGCAAAAGCGCGCCGCGCAGCGCGAGAGTCTGGAAGCGCAGTTGCGCGATGCCGACCGCGCGAACGAATCCGCGCAATCCCGGCTGGCGATCGAGCAGGATGCCTACGCAAAGTGGCAGACGCAATGGCGCGAGGCGCTCGCGCAAGCGAACCTCGGCACGCGGGCGGCGACGCTCGCAGCGGCGGAAGGCGCAGTCGAACTCGCGAATACCATTGCGGCCGCATTTTCGGACGCCGAAGCACCGCGCAATCGCATTCGCGCAATCCGCGCGCAATTGCAGACGCTCGAAGCCGACGCGCGGCGTCTTGCCGGGGTGCTCGCACCGGAGCAACCCGCTTCGAGTGACGGCATCGACGTGGCGCGCCAGCTTGCGGCGAGGCTCGCGCAAGCGCGCGAGACGGCGAAATCGCTCGCCCAGGCCGACGCCGACGTGCAGGTCGCGCGCACACGCGTGGCCGACGCCGTTGCGGCAGTGGCGGGCGCGCAGGCGCGCATCGAGCCCATCCTGAGGCTCGCGGGCGTGAACGAGATCGACGCGGCGTTACCGCTCGCCGAGCGCTCGGATGCGCGCCGCGCGTTGTCGAATGCAATTTCCGCGGCGCGGGACATGCTCGTGCGCGAAGGCGACGGCCTTTCGCAGGAAGCCATCGCGGCGGAGATCGCGCAGCAGCCCATGACCGAGGTGCCCGCGCTTTTCGCAGCCGTGAAGCAGCAACTCGAAGCGGCGGGCCGAGCGCTGAGCGAGTGCCTGCAGCAACAAGTGACGGCCGCGCAGGCGTTCGACGCGATCAACGGCCAGGCCAATGCCGCGCTCGCGGAGGCAAAGCGCCAGGAAGCGCTGAGCGCAATGGGCGAAGCCGCGGAGCAATATCTCGAAGCCGCGACCGCGAGCCGTCTGCTCAAATGGGCAACGGATCGATATCGCGACCAGAAGCAGGGGCCGATGCTGCGTCGCGCCGGAGAAATATTCAGCGGACTCACGCTTGGCGATTTCGCGCGGCTCGTGGTCGATACCGAACGCAATCCGCCTGCATTGCACGCGCGGCGCGGCAATGGCAAGACCGTGGAGGTGAGCGGAATGAGCGAAGGCACGCGCGACCAGCTTTTTCTCGCGCTGCGCATCGCGGCGCTCGAACTGCAGCTGGCGAGCAAGGCGGCGCTGCCATTCGTCGCCGACGATCTCTTCATCAATTTCGACGATGAGCGCGCAAAGGCCGGGTTCGAGGCGTTACAGAATCTTTCAGCGAAAACCCAGGTGTTGTTCCTCACGCACCACGATCATCTTTTGCCTTTGATTCGCGAGGTATTTGGCGCACGGGTCAATGTGGTTGAATTGCAGCGCGCCAGCGCCGCGGCGTAGCGGAGTAGCGGTGAGAATGTCGCGCAGTGAGAATTCGCGGCAGCTTTGTTTGCGAGAGAATCAATGATCTGATCAGGAAAATGTGTTTTTTAGTCCCAATCAATCGTTTAAAATTGCCAGCATGCGTGATTTGACTTCATAATCACCTTGCCTTTCGCGACGCCCCGGGCAAACAAGATCGTTTCGATCTGCCAATGTTGTATGAAGGGTGTCCGTAAAAACCGTCAATAAGGAGGTGTGAATGGTCACCCTGGATGCAATTCAATCGAAGATCGCAAAGCTGCAAAAGCAGGCCGAATCGATCGTGCACAAGCAAACGTCGGCCGGTCTCACGAAAATTCGCGATCTGATGGCCAAGCATGGCCTGAGCGTGGCCGACATCGAGAGCTTCGTCGGCAAGAAGCGCGGCCGCAAGCCGGGCGCGAGCGCCAAAACCGCTACGAAGCGCGCGGTTGCGGCGAAATACGCCGATCCGAAAACGGGCGCAACCTGGACGGGACGCGGCCGCGCGCCGGCATGGATTCGCGACGTGAAAGACCGTTCGAAATTCCTGATCGACGGCAGCAGCACAGCAAATGGCGCGGCGGCCGCAAAACCGGCAGGCCGCAAGGTCGCTGCGAAGGCCGCACGGAAAACGCGCGCCAGTTCGGCGGCGCTGAACAAGACCGCTGGGAAGCGCGCCAAGGCCGCGCCCGCAAAAAAGGCGGCGCGTAAAGCGGCTGGCCGAAAAGCCGCCGCAACGTCCGCGCAAGCTGCAACGGCTGCTTAAAAAAGCCGCCCAAAAAGTCACTCAGGCGAGAATCGCTTGCGAACAGGTGGCCGCGCCGTCGATTCGACGTCCGCGGCCACTTTCACATGAGCGGCGCGAAACCAGGCGCGCCCATTTCCCATATTTTCTGACCGATGTCCGGCCTTTCTTTTTCCTCGGGCTTACTCGCACCGCTTCTGCAGTCGCTCGACGTATTGCAACTGCTCGGCATTGCGCTCGCGCTCGTGCTCGGCGGCATGGTGAAGGGCGTGACCGGCATTGGCGTGCCGCTCGTCGCCATGCCCATCGTCACGCATTTTCTGCCGGTCAAGGAAGCGGTGCTTCTGCTTTCCATGCCGATCATCCTCGGCAATATTCCGCAGGCGCTCGAGGGGGGCGAAATGTTGCCGACCTTGCGCAATATTGCGGCGCCGCTGATCGGCACGGTGATCGGCAATGTAATCGGGGTTTCGGTGCTGATCGCGCTGGAGCCGCATCATGCCCAGGCGGCCTCGGGCGTGGCGTTGATCGTGGCGGCCGTGCTGCTGCTCGTCTCGCCGCGCTTCAAACTCCCGCCCGCGCTCGTCAGGCCCGTGGGTTTCGCGCTGGGTTTCGGGGCGGCGCTCATGGAGAGCATCGCCGCAGTGCCGGGGCCGTTGCTCGCCATGTACCTGATCGCATCGGGCGCGACGGGCCGCGCCTTCACGAAGCAGATTGCGATCATTCTCGTCGTGTCAGTCATCACGCTCATCACGACGTTCAGCCACGGCGCGCATGCCAATCTCGTCGACCTCGCGATTTCGGCGGTGGCCAGCCTGCCCGCCATCGCGGGCATGCTGCTCATCCGTCCATTGCGCGACAACCTGCATCCGCTCGCGTTTCGCATTGTCGTGCTCGTATGCGTGCTGGCCGCGGCGGCGCAAATGATCGTCAAGTCACACGTGCTGTTCTGACCAGCAGATCTCACGGCGGCGCCGCGCGTGCCGCTCAATGGCTGATGGCTTCGAGCGAGAGCCCGCGTGTGACAGGCCCGAGCAGAATCATCACGATGCCCACGAGCATCGAAGCGCCGATAAACACCGCAACGCCAGGCACACCGTAATGATGCAGCAGGATGCCAATGGCGAGCCCTGCGAACGCGGCGGCAATACGGCTCCACGAGTACACGAAGCCCACGGCGCGCGCCCGGATGCGCGTGGGGTAGAGCTCGGCCTGATAGCCGTGATAGGCGTACGACATCACGTTCGAGGCGAGCGTGAAGAACACGCCTAGCACGATCAGGACCCACGGCTGCGTGGCCTGCGCGAACAGCGAGATGACCACGGCCATGATGAGCAGGCCGCCGACGATCTGCGTCTTGCGCTCGAACTTGTCCGCAAACCACACGCCGAGCAGCGGCCCGAACGGATTGGCGATGGCGATCACGAACGCGTAGGCGAGACTCTGCGTGATGTGTACGCCGCGCGCGATCAGCAGCGTCGGCACCCACGCGGCGAAGCCGTAAAAGCCGATCACCTGCGCCATGTTGAAGATCGACAGAATCACCGTGCGCCGCAGATAAGGCGCACGCAGCACTTCGCCGAGCGAGCCGCGCCCCGCCTTTTCGAGCGAGATCGCCCCGAGCGGCGGCAAGGCCGTGCCCGTTTCGGCCACTACGCGGCGCTCGATGTCGGACACGATCTGTTCGGCTTCTTCCACACGGTCGTTGCGCGCGAGCCAGCGCGGGCTTTCCGGAATGCTGCGGCGCAGGAACCACACCGCTACCGCGCCCACCGAGCCGATCAGGATCACCACGCGCCAGTAGTCGAGACCAATGGGATGCGTGTCCTTGAGGATATAGGCGAGAAACGCGACCACCGGCACCACGCTGAACGTGATGAACTGGTTGACGGCATACGCGCGACCGCGTTCGCCGCTCGGGATCAGCTCGGAGATGTAGGTGTCGATGGTCACGAGCTCGATGCCAATGCCGATGCCCGCGATGAAGCGCCAGATGTTGAGCGCCTGGCCGCTCGTCTGGAACGCCATGATGGCCGTGCAGACGATGTACCAGATCAGCGACCACGTGAAGATCATGCGCCGCCCGAAGCGGTCGGCCACCTGGCCGAAGGCGAGCGCGCCAACCCACAGACCGGCGAAAGTCGAAAACACGAATGTGCCGAAGCCTGCCACCTTGAGCGGCCCGAGCGCGGAAAAGAAGCCGAGCGACTCCGGCGTGAAGAGGCCCGAATGCACCATGCCAGGCGCGACATAGCCCGTGAAGAACAGGTCGTAAAACTCGAATACGCCGCCGAGCGAAAGCAGTATCACCATCTTCCAGACTGTGCGCGACGGCGGCAGCCGGTCGAAGCGTGCGGCGATCTCCGCCGATTTTTCAATGGACATCCCAATACCTCATTACTTTTGGAAAGCGTGTGGGAAAAAGGATGTGCGTGCATCGTTTGTATGGCGTGCATCGCGCGCGGACGAGCGCATGCGATGCCGATACAGGCACATAGCACGCAGCTTATTGATGAGGCGCCGCTCAGGCACCTGGTTGAAACCCAAATGCGTTGCGCTTATTGCAACAGTCATTGCAACCGTTATGGCGACGCTTCAGGTGATGCTTGCGCCCTTACACGGTTGCGGCCAGCGTGTTTGGCGGCGTACAGCGCGGCGTCGGCGGCTTCGATCAGCGCATTGGGGGAAGCGGCAACGATCGCGTCGCTCGTGGCGCAGCCCGCGCTCACGGTGACGAGGCCGCCCGCAGCGGGGGAGGGAATGCCGAGTTGCTCGACGGCGGCGCGCGCGCGTTCGGCAAGCGTCGCGGCTTCGTGTGCGCCGGTGTCCGGCAGCACCAGCGTGAATTCCTCGCCGCCATAGCGCGCGACGAAACTGCCAGGCTGACGCAGCGTGCCCGCAAGCGCGCCCGCTACGGCGCCGAGGCATGCGTCGCCGTGCAGATGGCCGAAGGCGTCGTTGTAGCGTTTGAAGTGATCGACGTCGACCATGACGAGCGAGAGCGGCCGGGCGCTGTGAGTCGCGCGATCGAAGGCCTGGTGGAACTGCTCGTCGAAATAGCTGCGGTTGTAGACGCGTGTGAGCGCATCGCGCGCGGAGGCGCGGATCAAGGTGGCGTGTTCTTCGGCAAGCTGGCGATAAAGCGCCGACACTTCCCAGACCAGTACGCACACCAGCACACCCGGCGCGAACATGCTGAACACGCGCGCGACGTACCAGCCAACCGTGAAGCGCTCGATGCTGAGCGCGTTGAGCGCGGCGTCGACGAGCGAAGCGATCAGCGCCACCACGATCCACAGATCGAGCACGAGGCGCAGCCGGCCCTTGAGCAGCACGAGCGCGATGGCGGCGAGATTGAGCGCACAGATCACGAGGCCCGCGAGATTGTTCGCGACGGCCGATGCGAACGCGGACTCCGACGACGGCACCGCGTTCGCCACTTCCTGAAACGGCGGCGCGAGATCGACCTGCGTGACGAGCACGCCCAGCAGGGCGGCGACAGCGGCGGGGACCGCGATCAGCAGCCAGCCCCGCGCTTCGAGGCGTTCGCGCGCGAACGGCGGGGCGGGCAGACGCTTGCGCACCAGCTCGGCCACGATCACGAGCGCGGGAAAGCCGCCGTGCCAGAACACCCACATCCACGCGGCGCTGTGCGGGAGGGCGCCGAGGAGGCCCGCGCGCGCGAACACGCCAGGGAACATCAGCAACTGCAGTGCGACGGCGACGGCCGTGAACGCATACGCGCCGCCCAGCGCGGCGAGCATCGCCACGCGCGTGGCCGCGAAACGCGCGCCCAGCAGGAACGCCGCGATGCTCGACGTGGTGAATACCGTGAGCGCGCACATTGCCATGAACGGGGCGATGCCCGGCAACGCGTCGCGCGCACGCGGCGCGGCGAGCGTGAGCGTGAGCAGCATGGCGAGTGCGCAGACGCTGGCGACGAGCGCCTGTTTGCGTGTTGCCGGTCCGATCAGCAAGCCGTCCATTTGATGTGCTGCGGTTAGGGTTTCGGTCGAGAATTGTGATCGCGGCGCAAGAGCGTGGCGCTCGCGTCCTGAAAGCAGACAAATCCGGCTGGCGGTATTGTGCTCCGAATCGGCTTGATAGTGGGGCACGGATGCGCGTGCCCGCGCGCGCACGCGCTACTGCGGCACCGCCGTCAACGTGCGCAACTGCTCCAGCAGCTTCACCGCCGGGCTCGGCAGAATGCCGTGCCGCCGGCGAAACGCCGTGAGCGTGCGCCGGCCCTCCACGCCGGGCATGTCGAGCGTGTCGAACACGCCCGCCTTGCTTTCGGTCACATACATCGTCGATGCCATCCAGCTCAGGAATCCTGAACGTGCGACGAGGCTCTTGAGGACGGTAATCGAGCGCGTTTGCACCACCACGTTCGGCAGGCCCAGCCCTTGCGCGGCGAACGCCTGCTCCATGTGCTCGAAAGGCGCCGTGCCGCGCGGCGGAATCGCCCATTGCTCGCCGAGCGTGTCGGCGAGCGTGAGGCCTGGTTTCGCGCGCAACGGATGATCGAGCGCCGCGACCACATAGCTGCAATCCTCCCAGCGGCAATCGCCAATGGCCGCAATTTCGTCGGTATCGGGCACGGCCATGCTGAGCGCAAGGTCGATCTCGCGCTTGACTAGCGCGTCGGCGAGCCGGTCCCAGACGCCTTCGAGAATCTCGACGCGCAGCCCCGGCCAGCGGCGCAGCACGCCGCTCACCGCGAGCGGCAGCACGAGGCTCGCGATGCTGCCCACGGCGCCCACGCGGATCGTGCCCCGCGCGAGGCCGCGCATGGCGTCGATTTCCTCGCGCGCCTGCTCGGCTTCGCGCTGCAGAAGGATGGCGTGCGGCAGCAGCGCCTCACCCACGGCGGTGAGGTGCATGCCGCGCGAGTGCCGCTCGAAAAGGGGCGCGCCCACCTGTTCTTCGAGGCGGCGGACCGTGCGCGAGAGCGCCGGCTGGGTGACGTGCAGCGTTTCCGCCGCGCGCCCGAGACTGCCGGCGGAGACGATGGTGGCGAACGCGTGGAGCTGCTGGAGGTTGTAAGTCATGCCAAAAGGTAATGCCTTTTGGCGAATTGCGCAATTTGCGGTTACCCGTAGCGTCGCGATAATGGCCCTCCATTGAATGACGCGCTTTTTCGACAGGAGGCCTTGGATGACTGGCAGCGCGCCTCAGCAGCATCAGCAACATCCCGCCGCGCCCGGCAGCGCCTGGACCGTGCGCGACGCGGTCATCGACTTCGCGCGCCGCGTGGGCATGACCTCGATCTTCGCGAACCCCGGCTCGACCGAACTGCCGATGTTTCGCGACTTCCCCGCCGATTTCCGCTACGTGCTCGGCCTGCAGGAGGCGGTCGTGGTCGGCATGGCCGACGGCCACGCGCAGGCCACGGGCAACGCGGCGCTCGTGAACCTGCACTCGGCGGCGGGCGTGGGCAACGCCATGGGCAATATTTTCACGGCGTTTCGCAACCGTACGCCGCTCGTCGTCACGGCGGGCCAGCAGGCGCGCCCGATCCTGCCGTTCGACCCGTTTCTCGCGGCCACCCAGGCCACCGAGCTGCCCAAACCCTATGTGAAATGGAGCATCGAGCCGGCGCGCGCGCAGGACGTGCCGCTCGCCATTGCGCGGGCCTATGCCATTGCCATGCAGGAGCCGCGCGGCCCGGTGTTCGTTTCGATTCCCGTGGACGACTGGGACCAGCCCGCCGAGCGCGTGCCCGAGCGCGCGCTCGCGCACACCACGCGCCCCGAGCCCGCGATGCTCGCGAATATCGGCGCGGCGCTCGACGCTTGCGCGCGGCCTGTCTTCGTGGTGGGCGGCGCCGTGGATCGTGCGGGTGCGGCTGAGGACGTGGTGCGCCTCGCGGAGCGCCATCGCGCGCGCGTGTTCGTCGCACCCATGACGGGCCGTTGCAGCTTCCCGGAGAAACATCCGCTGTTCGCGGGCTTCCTGCCGGCCATGCGCGAGCGCATCGTCGAACTGCTTGGTGGCCACGATCTCGTGTTCGCGATCGGCGCACCGGCCTTCACCTATCACGTGGAAGGCCATGGTCCGCATGTGCCGCCCGGCGCCGCGCTTTGCCAGCTGATCGACGATCCCGGCACCGCCGCCTGGACGCCGGAAGGCATGGCCGCCGTGGGCAACGTGCGGCTGGGCGTGCAGGATCTGCTGGCGCGGCCCGCGCCTGCCGTGGAGCGCGCGATGCCCGCCCGGCGCGCCGTGCCGCCTCGCGCCGTGCCGCCCGCCGGGGCGGGCGAGCGCATGTCGGTCGAGTATGCGCTGCAAACGCTCGCCGAATTGCGCGATGCGGGCACGACCGTGGTGGAAGAGGCGCCCAGCTCGCGCCCGGTGATGCAGACGTATCTGCCGTTCGAGCGCCCCGGCACGTTCTTCACGATGGACAGCGGTGGCCTCGGCTACGGCATGCCGGCCGCCGTGGGCGTGGCGCTCGCGAAGCCGGGCGAGCGCGTGATCGCGCTGATCGGCGACGGCTCCGCCATGTACTCGATCCAGGCGATCTGGAGCGCGGTGCAGCTCGAGCTGCCGATTACCTTCGTCATCCTGAACAACACGCGCTATGCGGCGCTCCAGGACTTCGCGCCGGTGTTCGGCTTCGCGCCGACTGACCCGGTGCAGGGCACCGACCTCCCGGGGCTCGATTTCGTGGGGCTGGCGGCGGGCATGGGCTGCCCCGGCGTGCGTGTGAGCGACGCGGGGCGATTGCGCGAAACGCTTGCCGCTGCGCTGGCGGGACAAGGCACAATGCTGGTCGAGACGCTCGTCGCCTGAAGGGTGCGCGCACAACGAATTGACTGAAATCAGGGAGCAAAGAGGACATGCAAACCGTATCCATGCTGATTGACGGCGAAGCCGTGCAGGCACGCAACGGCGCGACGTTCGAGCGCCGCAACCCGCTCGATGGGACGGTGGCGAGCCGCGCGCCGGCGGCCACGGTTCAAGACGCCGTGGCGGCGGTCGACGCTGCTGCGGCCGCGTTCCCGGTCTGGTCGGCGATGGGTCCCGGCGAGCGCCGCGCACTCCTCACGAAGGCCGCGCATGCGCTCGAAGCGAAAGCCGAAGCCTTCGCTGCCGCGATGGCCGCGGAAACCGGCGCGTCGGGCATCTGGGCGGGCTTCAACGTGCATCTCGCGGCGGCCGGGCTGATCGAGGCCGCGGCGCTCACGACACAGATCGGCGGCGAACTGATTCCCTCCGATGTGCCCGGCAGCCTCGCCATGGGCGTGCGCCAGCCGGCCGGGGTCGTGCTCGGCCTCGCGCCGTGGAATGCGCCCGTGATTCTCGCGGTGCGCGCCATCGCGCTGCCGCTCGCTTGCGGCAATACCGTCGTGCTCAAAGGCTCGGAAATCTGCCCGGCCACGCATGGCCTCATCATCGCGGCGATGCAGGAAGCGGGTCTGCCGCGCGGCACCGTCAATTTCGTGACCAATGCGCCCGCGGACGCCGCACAGGTGGTCGAAGCCATGATCGCGCATCCGAAGGTGCGCCGCGTGAACTTCACGGGCTCCACGCGCGTGGGCCGCATCATCGCCGAAACCTGCGCGCGCTATCTGAAGCCCTCGGTGCTGGAACTGGGCGGCAAGGCGCCGCTCGTGGTGCTCGACGACGCCGATATCGAAGCGGCGGCGCATGCGGGCGCGTTCGGCGCGTTCGCCAATTCCGGGCAGATCTGCATGTCGACGGAACGCATCATCGTCGACGAAAGCATTGCCGACGCCTTCGTCGCGCGACTTGGCGAGCGCGCACGCGCGTTGCCGCTCGGCGACCCGCGCAAGGGACCGGTGGTGCTCGGCTCGGTGGTGGACATGAGCACGGTCGAGCGCTGCAACGCGCTGATCGACGACGCGCTCGCCAAAGGCGCGAAGCTCGTGTGCGGCGGCAAGGCGGAAAGCACGCTGATGCCGGCCACGCTGCTTGACCACGTCACGCCCGACATGCGCATCTACCACGACGAATCGTTCGGCCCCGTGAAGGGCATCGTGCGCGTGCGCGGCGAAGACGCCGCGATTGCCTGCGCAAACGACAACGCGTATGGGCTTTCATCGGCGGTGTTCAGCCGTGACACCGCGCGCGCGTGGGGCGTGGCGCAGCGTATCGAATCGGGCATTTGCCACATCAACGGCCCGACCGTGCACGACGAGGCGCAGATGCCGTTCGGCGGCGTGAAGGAGAGCGGCTTCGGGCGTTTCGGCGGCAAGGCCGGCATTGCCGAATTCACGGAACTGCGCTGGATCACGATGCAGACCGCGCCGCGTCACTACCCGTTCTGAGGGCGCGCCATGCATATCGCCATACTCGGCGCGGGCGCGATGGGCTCGCTCTTCGGCGGCTTGCTTGCCGAAGCGGGCCATCGCGTTACGCTGCTCGATGTCGACGAAGCCCATCTGCATGCGATCAACGAGAACGGCCTGCAGCTCTCTACCGACGCGGGCGAGCGCACCGTGACGAATCTCGAAGCGCTGCGTCCCGAGGCTGTGGTGCAGCCGGCCGATCTGCTGGTCGTCTTCACAAAGACGCTGCACACGCAGGCGGCGCTCGGCGCGGCGCGCGCCGCGCTTGGGCCCGAAACGGCGCTGCTGTCGCTGCAGAACGGCCTGGGCAACGCCGAACGTCTCGCGCAGTTCGCCGACCCCGGGCGCGTAATGATCGGCGTGACGACGTGGCCAGCCGACAAGAACGGCCCTGGCCGCGTGAGTTCGCACGGCACGGGCGTGATCCGCTTGATGAGCGCG
>Ga0306920_100000943_pt1 | contig 35376 bp, 34 predicted proteins | sample flu12Cox44000170_FD_204666 | JGI IMG/M metagenome (GOLD analysis project Ga0306920, IMG submission 204666) | Lab enrichment of tropical soil microbial communities from Luquillo Experimental Forest, Puerto Rico - flux4day.12C.oxic.44.000.170 (v2)... | ecosystem: Environmental > Terrestrial >...
GCCGAGGTTGCGGCGGTACGGGGGCACGCGCGTGAGCGGCCGGCCGTCGAGCATGATCTCCCCGGCCGTCGCGGACTCGAAGCCGGCGATCATCATGAGGGTCGTGGTCTTGCCGGAGCCGCTCGGTCCGAGCAGCGTCAGAAACTCCCCGGGCGCCACCGTGAGGGAGACACCGTCGACGGCGATCACCGGCCCGAAGGTCTTCGACACACGGAGGAGCTCGAGCGCGGCGCCTGTGTGAATGTCCCGGCTGGTCATCGTCGGAACCGACTCCGCGTGCCCGCTTGCTCAGCAAGGACTCACAGATGCCGTCGTCATCGCGGCAATCCTGCCAGATCCGCCAGGGCTCGTCAAAGCCGAAAGGCATCGTGAGCCCGACGGAGACGCCGCAGATGACCTACGAGATCGGTGCGGCTCCGGTCTGCCCGTTGAGGCGTGAACGACGCTCCGGTAGCGCGTGACCTTCGTCATACGGTAGGATGCGCCGCGGACCATGCGACACACGGGCAAGGAAGTCGATCTCGCGCCTCTTCTCCGGCCCCGTTCGGTTGCGGTGCTCGGCGCATCGGATCGTCCCTCGCCCGGCCGGATGGTCATCGAAAGCCTGGACTGCTTCGGATTCCCTGGCCCCGTCTACCCGATCAATCCGAACCGCGAGACGCTCTTCGGCCGGCCGTGCTATCCCTCGATCGACGAACTGCCGGAACCGGTCGACGTGCTCGCGGTGGGCGTCAACCACACGCGTGTCATCGAGCAGATGCAGGCGGCGGCCCGGCGTGGCGTGCGCGCGGCGATCATTTTCGACGGCGGCTTTGCCGAGCGCGGGGAGGAAGGACAGCGCCGCCAGGAGGAGCTGACGGCGATCTGCCGCGAGGCGGGGATCGCGCTCTGCGGCCCCAACTGCATGGGCGTCGTGAATCCCCACGCGAGGAGCTCGATCTACATCCAGACTCTCCGCGATCCCGCGCGGCTCGCCGGCAACGTGGGGCTCGTCTCGCAGAGCGGCTCGATCATGATCTCGCTGCTCGCCGACTGCCGGCGCTTCGGATGGAGTCAGGCCATCTCGTCGGGCAACGAGGCCGTGCTGACGGCGGTGGACTTCCTCGACTACCTGATCGACGATCCGGCCACGCGTATCATCGCGCTGTTCCTCGAATCCGTGCGCGAGCCCGATCGTTTCGTCGCGGCCCTCGACCGCGCCGCGGATCGCGGCAAACCGGTCGTGGTGCTGAAGGTCGGCCGATCCGAGCGCGCGCGCCGCGCCATCACGAGCCACACCGGCGGCCTCGCCGGCGAGGCGCGTGTCTTCTCGGCGGCACTGAGCGCGCATCGAGCCATCGAGGTCAACGAGCTGGACGAGATGGTCGAGGTCCTCGCCTGTTGCCAGGGCCCGCGCTGGCCCGAGGGCCGCCGCACCGCCGTGATGACGGCCTCGGGCGGGCTGGCCGAGCTGCTCCTGGATCTGGGCGCGGCGGCGGGTGTCGATCTGCCTCCGCTCACCCCGGACGCGCGCATCGAGATGCAGAAGGCGATCGGGGTGCTCTCGGGTGACGGCAACCCGCTCGACGCCTGGGGCAACGGCGACTACACGACGAATTTCCCCCGCGCCGTCGCGCTGCTCGGCGCCGATCCCACTTTCGATGTCGTGACGTTCTGCAGCGACAGCTTCGACGACCAGCCATACGGGACGCCGGAGCGCTTGATGGCATACGCGCGCATCCTGGCCGACGGCGCGGCAGAGTCGCCCAAGCCTTTCTACTACATGACGACGCGGCCCGGCATCTTCCGGATGGACGTGTTCGAGTTCCTCCGCGAGCGCGGTATTCCGTTGATCGGCGGCACGCGCCAGGGCCTGGGCGCGATCGATCGCATGGCAGGATGGACACGGCCGCCGGCGCCGCGGCGAACGGTGGCGGCCGAGCGAACCGCACGAATCGCGGCGGCCCTCGGAGGGCGGACACGGCCCACCATTCACGAGCACGACGCGAAGAGACTGCTCGCGGAGGCCGCGCTGCCTATTGTCCGAGAGCGTCTCGTCGCCGATGTCGCCGAGGCGCGGGCGGCCGCCGCGACCCTCGGCTACCCGGTCGTGCTGAAGGTCGTCTCCGACGCAATCCCCCACCGCTCGGAACATGGCCTCGTGGCGGTCGGACTGCGCGACGAGATGGAACTGGTCGTCGAGTGGGAGCGAATGTCGAAGCGTCTCGCGGAGATGGGACATCGCGATGCGACCGGCTTCCTGGTCCAGGCGATGGAGCGAGGCGGGCTCGAGGTCTTCGCGGGCGTGAGCGCGGATCCCAATTGGGGACCGGTGCTTGCGTTCGGAACGGGTGGCGTGCTGATCGAGACGCTCGCCGACGTCGCCCTCCGGACCCTTCCCCTGCGCGAGGGCGACGCGGAGGCGATGATCGCGGGGACACGCGCGGGAACGCTCCTCGCAGGTTACCGCGGGCAACCTCCGGGCGACGTCCCGGCTCTGGCTCGCTGTCTGAACGCTCTCGCCGATTTTGCCTGGGCCGAGCGCGATCACGTCGCAGAGATCGACGTGAACCCGATCGTCGTGAGAGAACGTGGCCGAGGCTGCGTGGTGGTGGACGCCCTCATCGTGCCCCGACTCGCTGCAGGATTCGCCGACAACCGCTAGCCAGCGCGCGAAAGGAAGGACCGCAATGACGACTTCGGCAGACCTCTGCTATACGCCTGCCTTCTGATTGAAGGCGTCTTCCGCTTCTCGTCTGATTCGATCGAGGGACTGCTCCACCTGGAGCACCGCGAGCTCGACGTGTTCTTTCAGTTCAGGCGACTGCTTTCTCGACAACATCAGCTGGTAATCGGACACCCCGGTGAAGGTGCCTGCCGAGTCGATCTGAGCTCTCACAGCGTCCACAAACGTTCCAAGTGCTCCTTGCCCCATCAGACTCCGCACATCTCGCTGCGCGATAAAGGTGAGCAGCTCTAGTGTCGCAACGAACCGCGGGTCGTCACAATTTCGTGCGGCCCGGTAGCTGGGCGGCTCTCTGATATCGTCCCATTGCTCGGAGGTCAACCGCGGAAAGTGTATCGAGAACGGAACAGAAAACGACGCTACCACCAGCCGTTTCGATCTGGCAACATCCGCCACCAGCCCAGCCGGTCTCGCCTCAACCGAGGTCGTGACGGAGGCCCTGAGCGTTGCGAGTGAGCAGTTGTCCGCACTGTGGACGAACAAGCACAGGCTATCCTGACCCAAGAGCTCCATGACGCTGTCCACGATGGCGGCAATGTTCTTTCGCGTCTGGTCTCTGCCTTCTCGACTATGGGCGTAATAGAGTACATGCCCCAACGTCGCCAATACATGGTCCATTGACACAATGGGCAGTGGCTTGCCATCGAGCACATCCGCCTGCCGCACGTCGATGACTCGAAGCTGTTTGGAGTTCTTGACCGCGTTCAGCAATCGGTCGGTGGCAAGAACGAAGCGCTGGTCAGCGTCGAGGCCGTAGTAATTGACGCCGTCACCTCGCGGATGAACGCGATTGATGGCGTCGATCATTTCACAGGCAGTATGACCTTCACCGCACCCCAGATCTACCAACGCGGTCGGTCTTCCGTCCCTCAGCAGGACGCCCCGCTGCAGCAATGCGCGCAACAGCGCTTCAAGGATCAGGCCGTGGGCTATCTTCGAATCGGTGTGCTTGGTAAAGGTAATGAAGACCCGGCCATAGTCGATCTCGCCGTTCAGCACCGGATTTCCTGCTGTCGTCATACCGCGCCGTAGCCGCCGTCGATGAAGAAAACTTGGCCGCAGATGACGTCCGACGCCGGCGAGCTCAGGAACAGGCCCAGGTCGGCGAGTTCCCACGGCGTCCCGAGCCGATGAGGCGGAATCCGCACGTTCACGGGCGCGCTCTCCTCCTCGGCGTCCCAGGCTTTCTTCTCCATGTCAGTGAGGGTCGGCGCAATGGAGTTCGAGCCCGCCCTTGGTTGAGCGGTAGGCGGCTGGTCCCTCGCATCCAACCCGGGCGGCCAGAAACGAGATTGATGTTACCACGCCCGTTGGGTCAGCATGCGGGATGCCACGACCTGCGCACCAGCCGCAAGGCCGTTGTGGCTCCCCATGTACCAGGGCGCCACCAGACCGCTGAGCTCGGTGACGCGCGCTCCGGCTACCGGTCTGCCGCCTTGCGCGCGCGCGTCAACACTCGCTCGTCCGAAGCCCGCGATGCGAACTGCTCGAACGATTCCTTCGGACCCTGCCACTTCAGTTCATCGACGCGAGCGAAGAGAGGGGCGTCGATGCGCAGTGTCGCAAGCTTCTTGAAGAGCAGGGCGCGCTGTCGCCGCTCGCCGTCGAGCACCGCCGCCGGAAAATCCTCGAGGGGGCCGTAGCGGGCCACGAGTCGTGCGGCGGTGACCTTGCCGATGCCCTCGATTCCCGGGTATCCGTCGGCCGCATCTCCAACCAGTGCCAGGAAATCGGGAATGGCCCGAGGATCGACTCCATACTTGGCCCGCACGCCCTCGGCGTTTCGGATCGTGTTCGTCTTCCGGTCCATCTGCACCACCCGGTCGCCCACGACGCACTGGGCAAGATCCTTGTCCGGCGTCCAGATGCATACCCTCTCCACACGATCATCCCGAGCGGCGAGGTGCGCGGCCGAGGCGAGAGCGTCGTCCGCCTCCAGCTCGATCATGGCCCAGGTCGCGACACCCATGGCCGTCAGCGCGTCCTCCAGCGGGATGAACTGCGCCGACAATGCCGGCTCGATACCCTCACCCGTCTTATACGCGGCCCACAGCTCGTTGCGAAATGACTCGATGACATGATCGGTGGCCACACCGAGATGAGTGGCGCCCTTCTCGACCATCTCGAGCACGGTATTGACCACGCCGACGACCGCGCCGAGGGGACGATCTCTTCCTTTGTTGAAGCGGCGCGCCCCGTAGAAGTGACGGAACAGCTCGTAGGTGCCGTCGATCAGGTGGACGATCATGCGCGCTCCAAGCGCGGCTCAGCGCCCAGGAGTCCGTTCATCTCGACCGCGAGGCGAGGGTGTTGCGTACCGGGTTGGAGCGTAGATCGTGATCCGGAGCCGAAGACCCCGAGGTCGCCATTCCGACGCCGCCAAGATCGTGCCACGAACATTCGCGCCCTGTCAAAACGTGGTCCCCGGGAAGGGGCGGGCATTGCCCGATACGCCAGGAGAGAGGACTCGATGGTGCCGCATTCCCAGCTCGGCTATGATGCACCTCGGTCGATACACGGACGAAGGGCTCGAGGAACCGGCCGGAGGAGAACGTGATGACGACCGAACCGCTCGTGATCGATTGCGACGGGCACATTCTGGAACCGCCGGATCTGTGGGAAACGTACCTCGAGCCGGCCTATCGCGACCGGGCCCTGCGCATCCGCGTGGGCGACGACGGCTTCGAGTATCTGGAGATCGACGGCCAGCGCTCCACCATCGCTCGTCAGGGCCAGCTCGGCACCCTCGGAGGAATGGGCAAGCACGTCGACGAGGCGCGGGAGCTCAGGGAGCGCGCGATGCGGGGGGAGGTCGCTCCCCACGAGGTCCGAGGGATCCGTCCCTCGCCGGAGCACACCTACCTTCGCGGCGCGGCCTTCGGCACCATGGACATGAAGGAGCGCGTGCAGCTTCTCGACCGCGAGGGCATGGCCAAGGCGGTGCTGTATCCCACGCTGGGCCTCCTGTGGGAAGCCGAGCTGTTCGACCCCGAGCTCTCGAGCGCGTACTGCCGCGCGTACAACCGCTGGATCGCCGACTTCTGCCGAGACTCCGGGGGCCGGCTGGTCCCCATCGCGCATCTCTCGCTCGGTGATCCAGGGGAGGCCGCGCGCGAGCTCGAGCGGGCGGTCAAAGACGGCTGCCGGGGCGCCTTCGTGTGTCCGTTCACCATCTCCCGCGTGCCCCACGGCGATCCCCGTCACGACGCCGTCTTCGCGGCGGCCCAGGACCTCGATGTGCCACTGGCCGTCCATCCCACGTTCGAGCCGCTCGCCTTCAACGTCCACCATCGCTTCGACAAGTTCGGTTGGGCCGTCTGGTACTTCAATCTCTTCGCCGGCCAGGGTGTGCAGCAGGCCTTCGCCACCTTCTTCCAGTTCGGTGTCTTCGAGCGTTTCCCGCGCCTGCGTGTCGTCGTGCTCGAGTCGCAGGCAGGCTGGATCGGCTACTTCCTCGACCGCGCCGACGCGACGTTCACCGGGACCCCTCTGGGGGCCACCGTGCGCCTGAAGGAGAAGCCGTCGTACTACTTCAAGCGGCAGTGCTTCATATCAGCCGACCCGGACGAGCGCACCATCGCCGCCCTGATGCCCCACGTGGGGGAAGACAAGTTCTTCTGGGCCAGCGACTATCCGCATCCCGACCATCCCGGCGCGTACCTGGAAGAGCTGCGCGGGATGGTGGCGCCGATGACCGAATCCGGACGCCGGGGCATCCTCGGAGAAAACGTCGCGCGGGCGTATCGCCTCGTATAAGGAGCGCCGATCGGAGACCACGTCTGCCTGCGCTTTTTGGCGTCGCGTGCTCGCGTGGATCCGCTCCTGCCGGTCGATCAGATGCTGGTCCCCGGCCTCCAGCCACGATCGGGATGGCGCCCTGATATGCTCGCCTCGATCTTCTCCGCCAGATCCCTCACATTCCCTCGTGCGTCCTCAACCTGTCGCGACGGCCTTGCTCGGGCAGGCCTCGACGACGCTGCGATCATTGACGCAACAACCTGAACAGGAGACGTCGCCATGGGCAAGAGGATCTTATTCGTTCTACTTCTGTTGGTCGGAACGTGGTGCGACGCGACTCTTGCCTGGGCCAGAGGAGGCAGCCTCGTCACGCCGCCGACAGAGATGGTCGGGCAGATCCGAGTGGTGGATCGGACGCGGAACCGGATCGTCATGGAGGAGCGAGATCTTGAGGTGTGGGCCACAGACCAACGGCAGCTCGAGGGATTGGCCCCGGGGCAGAAGGTTCGGCTCCGCTATCAGCAACGGGACGGCAAGCAGGTTATCAACAGCATTGTACCGGTCGAGCCGGCTCCGAAGTAGGGCGGCGCCTCGATCTTCCTTAACGTCTGTCGTCCCCAGCCTCGTCCCTCGTCGGCCGTCATGAGCTATCGACCGACTTGGCATATTCTGGTTGCGGCTGGCTCCGCGATCTGCCACGATTTGCGGGCACCGATGCTCACGGACATCCGACCCGGAAACGTGCCACAGTTAGGGAACTCGGTTGGTTCCGACGCTAGAGGCGACGCTGCAGAGTGACGGTGGATCGCGGATGAGAGTGACCTGAATGGTGCCCGTGGAGGTAACGGCATTCGGGTTACTCGCAGCCAGTGTGATCCTGCTGGCGGCGGTGATGTTCGTGTACCTCGTGTTTCCCCACGACGCCGCCATTCTCGCGCGATTTCTGCTCGTCCCTGCGCTGGTGGTCGTGGTGGTCCTCGCCATCTACGTGCTCGTGACCACACGCGCACGCTAGTCTCCGTCGGACGACCTGTCGTATCGGTCGTTACCCTCACCTCAATCCCACGAAGCCCATTCTTAGCAACACTGCCGTTGCTGGCCTTGGTACGGGTACGCCTCCACTGAGTCTCTGCGAATCTCCAAAGCGAACCGCCCACCCGTAGCGAGGAGAGTTCTTGTCGCCGGGAACCGCCGAGGTCGGACGATTCGCCGCCTAGCTCAAACCGCTGTCTCCCCGGGGAGAGGCCGGCTTGGCGCCCAGGCAGGGCGCCGTCCTCCCGCATCGGTCACAGGTGAAGGCGCGCAGGTAGGTGAGGCTGCCCGGAGCGTGAACGATCGCCCCCAGCGACCGGTCGATCTGCCGTCGCGTGGGGGCGTTCCCCTGGGACTCCTGAACGAGCCTCACGAGACAGGGGATACACAGAAATCGCCCCGGTGCTCCCTTGCGGAGGAGTTCTGTGACCTCCTGTCGCACTGCCGCATCTATCGACGGCTTCACGCGATGCGCTCTGGGGTTCCCTGGCTGGTTCCTGCCCGATGATGGCGGCGTAGCGCGTATCGAAGACTTTCGTCAATGGACCATTCGGTCGCAGAAGACACGAATCGCTGCAGAGATCACCGATGCCGGACGTCATCATTATCCCTTGGCTGGCAAACCGGGACGATTCTTTCGGTATGTCCGCGACGGTCGGCAAGAGTCCGGTAGGGTTACCGGCCTGAGAATCTGGACGCGGCATTGTCCCCCGATCGGCCCCGTCAGACGGGTATGGCGATGAGGATCAGCCAACCCAACGCGAGGGTCAGCAGCGTCAGCGGGACACCAACGCGGCTGCACTCGAGGAAGCCAATCGGCACGCGTGCCTGCCGCGCAGCCTCGACGACGATCAGATTCGCGACCGAGCCGAGGATGGTGAGGTTACCGGCAAGGGTCGATGCCATGGCGAGGATGAGCCATCCTCGATCCGGCTCGCCCAGGGTTGAGATGAGCGGCTTCAAGAGAAGCACCGCGGGCACATTGGAAACGATGTTCGAGAGTACGGCGGTTATGATGGTCAGCACGGCAGGGCGATGGAGACCGACTCGCCCCAGAACGTGGACGAGATCATCCACGAGCCCGGACCTCTCGATGGCGCCGGTGAGGACGAAGAGTCCCACGAAGAGCACCAGGAGCTGCCAGTTGACCTCGCGGTAAACCTTCTCAGGCTTCACGCGTCGCGTGAACAGAGAATAGGCGGCCCCGGCGATGGCCACGAGGGCGACGGGCACCCCCGCCAGAAACGCGATCAGCATCACCCCAACCACCGCGATGCTCTTCAGCATGATGGGATAGTGCACGGATATTCGGTTCTTCGCGGGCTCAGGCGGGATCGAGCTCGGCATCTCGCGTCGGTAGGTGAACCAGACCACGGCAAAGACGCAGACGAGCCCGAGGAGGGCGACGGGACCTTCTCGCGCGAGGAACCCTCGATAACTCAAGTGAGAGAAGCTCCCGACGAGCATATTCTGCGGATTGCCCGTGAGGGTCGCGACGCTGCCCACGTTGGCGGCCGTGGCGAGCGCCACCAGGTAGGGAAGGGGCGGCAGCGCGAGCCGTCGGGTCACGTCGACGACGAGCGGGGCCAGGACGAGGCAGACGACGTCGTTCACGAACAAGGCGGAAAGAATGCCGGCGGCCCCGATGACCGCCGCGAGCACGGTCCGCGGTGTCTTCGCCCGCTGAATCGCCCAGAGGGTGACGAGACTGAAAAAGCCCGAGAGCCGGAGGTACGCCGCCACGACCATCATGCCGAAGAGCAGCACGAGGGTATGGGCATCGACGGCACGCACCGCCTCGTTCCACGGCAGCACACCCGTGAGCACCATGAGGGTGCCGCCGATGATGGCGACCCCGGTGCGGTCCACGCGGAGGCCCGGCCATCGTCCCAGACCGAGGCCCATGTATGCGGCGGCAAAAATGACCAGAGCAACGGCCCGTTGGAGCGCGCTTTCGTGCATGATCACAGCATAGCGGAAGAGAAGAAGATCCCGTCGGCTTGTCCTCGACGAGATCTTCGATCTCTCGCTCTACCGGGCGCTCCTGGCCGTCGCTCCGGCGAGCCTCCACGGTACCCTCGAGGCCCTGATCGCTGATGAGACCCGCCACGTCGCGTTCTGGCAGCGGTTCTTCGGTCTCGAGCATCTCACTCGCCTGGACGTCAAGCGCCCGTTGCTGGCCCGCATCATCACCGCGTGCTGGCTTGTCGGCGCCTCCGCGATCCACGTCGTCCTGCGCGCAAGACGATGCGCTCCTAGGTCAGTGGCGAGTCGACGACGGCCAGCCGGCTCCGGCCCTGGACGTAGTTCACCTCGCGGAGGCCGAGCACGCGTCGGAGCTGCTCGGCCGGTACCTTGAGCGGCCCCGGCCCCTCCCCCATGCCCGGGGCCGGCTGCGGAAAGGCCGTCGACAATGCGGTGTGGAAGCTGACCGTACCTTCCACTTTCTGCAGGATCTGATGAATGTGGCCGTTCAGGACGGTGACCGAGCCGAAGCGCTTGAGATGCGAGAGCGCTTGTTCGCCATCATCCGTCACCCAGCCCCACTTCGGGTACACCGCCCAGAGGGGCACATGGGCGAAGACGACCAGAGGAGTGCTGCTGCTCAGACTCTCGACATCTTTCTTGAGCCAGTCGAGCTGAGCCGGCCCGAGGCTTCCCACTCCGCCCGCTTTGAAGTTGAGCACATTGATGAGTCCGATGAAGTGGATCCCTTTGTAGTCAAAGCTCTGCCAACCGGTGCCCGTCGGCCCGCCGAAGCGAGCGAGGTATTCCTTGCCGCCATCGGCGAACACGTCGTTCTCGCCGGGAACGTAGAACACGCGCGCGGCCCGCGTGTCCTTGAGAGCTTCGGCCACCGTGTCGAAGGCTCCCGCTTTCTGAGCATGAGTGATGTCGCCCGTATGAATGATGAACGCGGGGGCTGGCTCGAGGGCCTTGATCCGGGTGACGGCCTGCGTGAATGTGCCGAGCGCATCCGTATTCGCTTCTCCCTTGAAGCCGATGTGCGTGTCACTGATCTGCACGAAGCTGAAGTCGAGGCGAGGCTCGGCTGCCGTGGCGGGGCGTAGGGTGCGGGGCAGGAGGACACCGCCGGTCGCCGTCCAGACAAGCCCGGTGCCGGCCCAGGCCATGCACTGCAGGAACCCGCGCCGGTCCACCCCGTCGCCGCCGGACACCGCAGCGTCGGCGCCCTCGTCCGCTGTTCTCTCACGGTCGCTCATGACGCGCTCCTCTTCAGATGACATGGGGTCACTTCACGATGATCGTGCCGGTCATCAAAGGATGCAGGGTGCAGAAGTACTGATAGACGCCCGGCTTCGTGAACGTGTACGAATACCGCTCGCCGGTTTCCAGGCCCGCCGATTTGAAGGCTTGGTTGGTGGAGACGACGGTGTGCACGTCTTCGTCGCGATTCAGCCAGCTCACGGTCGTCCCCGCGGGCACCGTGAGCGTCGGGCGGCTGAACTTGTGCTTGGCGATCTCGATCTGCGGTCCCGTCTGTGCCGCGACGGCGACCGACCTCTCTGTCCGATCCGAGGCCGTACCAGCATCGGATGGCCGCACGAGGGCGCAGATGGCAATGGTGAGGATGCTCACTACCACCGCGCCCATGGCCGCCGAGCCGTGGAGCTGCCGCCGGAGATTCGCTGGACCCCTTCGTGTCATGGTCGGGCTCCTTTCCCTTCCCCTTCGTGCTTCCGATGTTCAGAACGCTGCGCCTAGGGAGCCGTTCCATGCTCGTCCGCAGAAAGACTCGGGAACGAATGCGTCCGCGGCGCGTTGAGAGGGAACGCCTCCCTCGCCGTCCCATCCGGCCGCGGGACACGCTCTCTAAAATCGGCGTAAGATCGAATGACGTGTAGATCGTTGGCAGAGCCGCGGAAGGGGATGGCGTGACATAAGGGGGGCGTGATGCGCCTGAGACAAAGCGACATCCCTCGCGGGAAGACAGCGCGATCTGTGCCGACGATGTCGATTCGCCAACGCGAATGCCCGGCTCATCGTCCTCAAGCGGCCTCCCGTGCGGCCGCCTCACCTGGTCGGGCGACCCTGGCCGGCCAGGTCCAAGCTCTGAACCGCATCTCTGAAGGCCGATGTGCCGTGGCCGCGCACGCCCTGCTTCCGATACAACGGGCTTATGGCAACCGTTATGTGCAGCGGGTTCTCGCCATCGGCCGTCAGGCGGGAGGCGACCTCGCCGTCATGCCGGATGTCGAAGCGGCGATCGGTCGCTCTGGTCAGGGAGGACACGGTCTCGATGGCGAAACACGCCGCACGATGGAGTCCGCCTTTGGCATGGACTTTGGTGACGTCCGTATTCACACCGGTGCGAAGCCTGATGCGCTGAATCGTGCGTTGAGCGCGACCGCCTTCACGACCGGCCCTGACATTTTCTTTCGTGAAGGCGCATATGATCCCGGCACGCGGGCCGGACGCGAGTTGCTGGCGCATGAATTGACGCATGTTGTACAGCAGAAAGCAGCGACGGCCGTGGCAGAGGACGCACCAAGCAGCTCAATTCAGCGGATGTGCTCGGAGTGCGAGCACGAGAAGAGCCGGGGACGGCAGGTCGGCCAGCTCGACGACCGCCACGAGCAGGAAGCGAATGGCGTGGCGAAGGCAGTGTCCCGATCGCTGGAGGATGGAGTGGAAGCTCTGCGCAACGGCGCGAGCGCAACGAAGCTCCAGCGCAGAATCGGTGACGGCCACGACCTTCAGGCGCCGCGATTCGCCGGGGATCCCGTGCTCGAGGCGTGTTTCGACAACGAGCAGCTCCTTCGCTTCGGCAGCCAGGGGCCGGCGGTGGCGAAGGTTCAGCAGGCGCTCGTCGATGCCGGCTTTCCACTTCCCAAGTTCGGCGTCGATGGGATCTTTCGATCGGAGACGCAGTCGGCGGTTCGAAAGTACCAGAGCGCACATTCGTTGAACCCCGATGGCATCGTCGGGCCCCTCACGATGGGAAGCCTGGATGCGCTGTTCGCGACGCCGACGCCCCCCGGCCCAGGCCCCACCCCGCCTGGACCCGGACCGACGCCTCCCGGGCCCGGCCCGACACCTCCCGGGCCCGGGCCGACACCTCCCGGACCCGGGCCGACACCTCCCGCGCCCGCGGAAACCATTACCAGCCAGACGGTGGCGACAACGCCGGGAGCGCGGACGCGAACCAGAATCGGAGTGGGTGAGAACGTCAACCTGACGCATGCCCCCGGCAGCGCGGCCTGGACGACGACGGCCGGCACGCTTTCCGCCACCAACGGCACCACCGTCATTCTCACCGCGCCCGATACCGCGCAAAAGATCACCGTGAGGGCGGGCGGGGTGACGATTCAGTTCGATATCGTCGCCCCCACCTCGGTATCAATGGATCGCGAACCGGGCACCGGCGTCAAGCATCACCTGAACCGAGCGGACTCCGGGATCCAGACGCGAGTCTTCCTCGGACCTGATGACGTGAATTTCAGCAACGTGAGGTATCGCGAGTTGGATGTCGCCGGCACCGGCAGCGGTGTGTATTCGTGCAATCCGTTCAGTGGAGGGCACTGCGGAGCCGGCGGCGGGGGCAATCCCTGTCCAGACAAAGCGATGACCAACACCGTCGTGGCAGGAATGGGAACACAGTCCGTCCTTGGAGACTGTGCCTACTCAGGACGTTGCGGTGGCACGCCGCCCTTTGGGGCCGGAACTACCTCGTTGTCCATTCCCTATGAATACCGGGTTGGCGCGGGGCCCTTCCATCAGTTCACCTTCGTGGGCCAGGCCCACATCCTCGCCGCCGACGGCTCCACGCTGGCTACGGCCAAGGCCGGGGCTACCGGCACGACGACCGTCGCGGCGGCGACCACCGCGATCGTCCAGTGTCCGCCCCCCCCTTGACGCTCGTCCGACTATTCCTGGGAATGCTGATCGCGATAACCGGGTGGTCGGATTGCCTGTTGTTCCAGCGGCAGGGGCAGGCAAGGAGCGCCATGGACTCAATTGATCAACGAACGATCGAAAAGCTCGCCGAGTTCGAGAAGAAGCAAGACCCGACGTTGCTGTACGAAATCTTGGATTCGCTCGAGGCTGCCGAAGCGGGCATCGCCGTGGGGGACACGACGGCGCGAAAACGGGCCGTCGCCCGGCGGCTACGCCTGTTCGCCGCGTTGGATCGACAGATCGACCCCACGTGGAATCAGAAGACTCCGCCGCCGCACGGCGTACCGCTGCCCCCCGTGCATGGGATCGTCTATGGCTCTGGCGAAGTGGATCCCGCCTCTATCCCGGATCCGGAAGATCGGGCACGGTATGTCCAGGCGCTGCAGGCCAACAAGGGCGCTCAGCAGCGGTATTCCGTTCAACTCGAGCTGCGCCGCATTGACGAGCGAGCGAGGCTTTTCTTCGATCGATTCGTGACGGATCGATACGGGACCTCCGAGCCGGATCGCAAGGAGGTTGACGAGTTGCTCGCCGCCTCGCCCGTCAACGAGGCGCGCAAGGCGTATGTGCGGGCGCTCATGGCCAGGCGCCGGTAGGGTCCGTCCTTTCCCGTCCCCCGAGCTTACGTGGCGGTCAGCGCTCCGCCTCGATGAGCACGGGCGTGTCCTGCGAGGGCTTGTAGCCCATGTGGGCAGGGAACTCCGGGCTCAGCGGCCAGGGACGGGGAAACTTGAGCCAGAGCCTGAGCATGTGGCGCTTCTGGTGCGGCTCGGGGCCGTCCACGAACTCCGTCCGCGAGTGGAGCACAGTGTAGTTGTTCACGAACTGGATGTCCCCCGCCGCCAGATCCATGTCGAGCCGCAGGTCGGGGCGCCGCGTCTGCTCGTCCAGGTAGTCGAGGGCGGCCTGCTCAAGCGTGGTCAGGGGTACGCCGCGCTTCACGGCGCCCGCGTTGATCTGGTTACGGATGTAGCGGCAGCTCACAACCTCGCCGGCATTGCCGAACACGGGGATGGGCCGGTCAGACACGCCGCGTTCGGTGAGGGCCGCCTCGCGGCGGATGTAGTAGAAGCCGTTGTAGAGCAAGCCGAGATACTCGGGACGGTCCGTGAGGATCTCGTTGTGCACCGTCACCGAGCTCACGATACTGCTCAGCCCGCCCTTGATGGCGCGGCGCAGGCAGAGGAGGCCGACCACATCCCCCGCGTCGGTGTGATAGGGGAGATAGGCACTCGTCTCGTAACCCCGCACGTCGATGTTGCCGTAGGTGCGGCCATGGTCGTAGACGTGGCCGAGCAGATCGCCCTGGGGATTTTGGTAGAGGGGCGCGCCCATGTAGCGCCCGAGACCCCAGAAGACCAGCTCCACGTCTTCGTCGCGGTAACGGTCCACGGGGAGGCCGCGCAGCACGACGAAGCCGCACCCATCGTAGAGCTCGGCCACGGTCTGCTCGAGCCGGGCCCGCGTCACCGTGAGGGGAAACTGCTCGCGGCCAATGTCTTCCAGGCGACGCCCGCTCGCCTTGGCCGTGGCGAGGGCGCGGTCGATGTCGGCGATCTCCTCGGGCGTGAACGGCACGAGCCACGACGTGTCGCGACTGAGGGTGTCGCCCCGCCAGGCCTTGGGACCGCTGATCGGCTTCATCCAGATCGAGCTCATCGATGGGACCTCCTCGGGTCGTAGTGCGGCATGCGTGTCAATAGTACCGCGGGTCGAGGGCGTCTCGCAGGCCGTCTCCCAGCACGTTGAGTGCCATGACGATGGCAAAGATGGTGAGCCCGGGATAGAGGGCCATCCAGGGAGCTTGGGAGAGATAGCGCTGGGCTGCGTTGAGCATGCTGCCCCACGAGGGCGCGGGCGGCTGCTGGCCCAGACCGAGAAAGGCCAGGCTCGCCTCGGCGATGATGGCCGCGGCCACGGCGATGCTCGACTGGACGATGAGCGGGGGGAGCATGTTGGGCAGGATGTGGCGACCGGCGATGCGCGGCCGGGAGCAGCCGAGGGCCCGCGCGGCCTCCACGTAGTCTTCGGCCTTGAGAGCGAGGACGGTGCCGCGGGCCAGCCGCAGGAAGGTGGGCAGCGAGGCGATGCCGATGGCGATCATGGCGTTGCGCAGGCTCGGCCCCAGGAAGGCGGCGAGGGCGATGGCCACGATGAGGAATGGGATGGCGAGCATGGCGTCGTTGAGCCGCATCATCCAGCTGTCGATCCAGCCGCCCGCGTACCCTGCCACGAGCCCCAAGGGAATGCTCAGAGAGACGGCGAGGGTGACCGGGATCACCCCGGCCAGCAGCGAGGCGCGCGCGCCCCAAATGAGACGGGACAGCACGTCGCGGCCGACCTCGTCGGTGCCGAGGAGGTGGACGGCGGACGGCGGCTTGCGGATGGCGGCGAAGTCCGTGGCCGTCGGATCGAAGGGGGCGAGGTGCGCGGCGCCCAGCGCGATGGCGATGAAGATGAGCACGATGGCGGCGGCCACCACGGTGGGCGGCCGGCTCACGAGACGGCGGAGGACCTGGGCCTGGCGCGCGGTGGTCACGCGCTGCCCCGCATACGCGGGTTGGCCACGAAGTAGAGGACGTCGGCGAGCAGGTTGAGGAGCACGTAGAGGGCGGCGGAGACGAGCACCACCGCCTGCACCACCGCATAGTCGCGATTGAACACGCCGTCGACGAGCAGCTTGCCGAAGCCGGGAATGTTGAAGATCTGCTCGGTGAGCACGGCACCCGAGAGCAGGCGGCCGAACTCGATGGCCCCCAGCGTGATCACCGGGATGAGGGCATTGCGGAGCGCGTGCTTGAGCACGACGAGGCGCTCGGGCACGCTCTTGGCCCGCGCGGTGCGCACGTAGTCCGCGTCCAGGGTCTGCATCATGGCGCTTCGGGTGTGGCGCATCATCACCCCCGCCACGCCGGTGCCCAGCACGAAGGAGGGGAGGAGAAGCGTGGTGAGATTGCGGAGTGGGTCTTCCCACGGCGTCGCGTAGCCGGAGGCGGGCAGCCAGCCCAGCCGCACCGCGAAGAGCAGGATGAGCATGATGCCAAGCCAGAAGTGCGGCACGGAGAGGCCGGACAGCGCGATCAGGTTGGCCGTGAAGTCGAGGGGGGTGCCCTTGCGGGTGGCGGAGATGATGCCCGCGGGGAGACCCAGCAACAGGGCGACCAGCATCGAGCAGATGGCGAGCTCGATGGTCACGGGCAGCTTGGAGGCGAGGAGGTCGGAGACGGGAATGCGGCTGCGCAGCGACTCGCCGAAGTTGCCCCGCACCACGTTGCCGAGCCAGATCCGGTACTGCACGACGATGGGCCGATCCAGGTGGTACTTCGCGCGAATGGCGGCCACGGCGGCGGGATCCTGCTCCTCACCCGCCAGGGCCAGGGCGGGATCGCCGGGGAGAAGCTGCTGGAGGAGGAAGATCAGGACGGAGACAAAGAACAGCGTCGGCACCAGGGCGAGGAGGCGGCGCGCGACGTAGAGCCCGAGCGACATGACCGGCCGTGCCCAGCGCTACGAGAGTTTGAGGCCCTTCAGCCGGATGATCCCGTCGGGGTGCGGCGTGAATCCCTGGACCTTGACGCTCAGGCCGGTGAAGACACGGCGGTGCCAGAGGATGAGGCGGGGCAGATCGCGCATCAGGATCTCCGTGGTCTGGTCGTAGAGCTTCTTCCGCTCCGCGGGATCAGCGGTCTGCCGCGCCTTGATGAGGAGCGCGTCGAGCGCGGGATTGCAGTAGTGGCTGTCGTTTTGTCCGCCGTTGCACACGTTGAAGGTGTAGATGTTGCCGTCGGGATCCGGCCGCCCGCTCCAGAAGGTGAAGTAGGCCTCGAAGTCCCCCCGCCGGCCTGCCTGGAGCATGGTGACGTTCTCCTGCGACTGGATGGTCATGGTGATACCCGCCTCGGCGAGCATGGCCTGGAGGACGAGGGCGGCCTCCTGGCGGTCACGCTCGGGCGGCACGATCAGGGTGAAGGCCAGGTTCGAGGCGCCCGCGGCCTGCAGGAGCTGGCGGGCCTTGGCCACGTCGCGCTTCCGCACGGGAAACTTCGCGTTGTAGTAGGGGCTCACCGGACCCACGAACTGGTTGCCGGGGATGTACTCGTTGGCGAAGATCGTCTTCACGATGGTTTCGCGGTCGATGGCGAGATCGATGGCCTGACGGATGCGCGGGTCGGCTCCCAGCACCTTGCCCTTCGGCCCGTTGTTCACGTTGAGGGGGATCATCTGGTAGCCGAGCTCAGGGACACCCACCACTTTGAGCTTGGAGTCGGCTCGGATCTGGGCGAGGTCGCTCGGGGAGACGCGCTCGATCATGTGGAGATCGCCTGAGCGCAGGCTGGCCAGGCGCGCGGTGGAGTCGGTGATGGGGAGGAACTCCACCCGGTCGATGTGGATGTTGTCCTTGTCCCAGTAGTCGGCGAAGCGCTCGCCCACGATTTTGCCCTGGGCCACGCGCTCCACGAACTTGTAGGGGCCCGCGCACACCGGCTTGGTCCCGAAGCGATCGCCCAGCTCCTTGGCCGCCTTGGGCGAGATCATCATGCCCGCGCGATCGGTGAGGGCGGCCAGCAGGGGGACGAGCGGCTCGGAGAGGTTGAGGCGGACGGTCAGGTCATTGATCACGTCCACGCTCTTGATCTCGCCGATCTCCGACTTCCGGAAGGAGCCAGGCGTGTTCAGATGTCGCTCGATGTTGAAGCGCACCGCCTCCGCGTTGAAGGGCTCGCCGTCGTGGAACTTCACCCCGGGGCGCAGCTTGAGCACGACGGAGCGCTGGTTGGGCCCCCACTCGTAGCTGGTGGCGAGTTGGGGAACGATCTTGAGGTCGGGCGTGACGTCGAAGAGCTTGTCGCAGAGAGCGGCGAAGACGAGGCGACCCGTGTAGGCGCGGCTGATGGTCGGGTCGAGCGCGTCGGGATCGTCATTGAGTCCGATGCGCAGGACGCTTTGCGCCGACGCGGGGTCGGCGACAAGGATCATGGCCGCCATCAGCGCGAGCAGGCTGCGCGTCCATCTCATGGGTGAGGCTCCTTGTGGAAGGTCTCGGTGAGGGTTGCCCGGCTGTCCACTGCGATCGCTCCCTCGCCCTGGGGGCGGACGATGAGCGGGTTCACTTCGAAGTCGACGAGGCGCGGCCCGAGATCGACGGCGAGCCACGAGAGGCGCGAGACGACGTCGGCGATGGCCTCCACGTCGAGCGGCGGCCGGCCCCGAGCCCCGCGGAAGAGCGGGGCGCCGGCGAGGGCATCGAGCATCAGACGAGCCCGCTCTAACGTCACGGGCGCGGGTGCCAGCGCGATGTCCTTCAGGATCTCCACCGCGATGCCGCCGAGTCCCACCAGCACCACGGGGCCGAACTGGGGATCGCGCCGGGCGCCCACGATCACCTCGGCCTCGCCGCGTACCGTCTCCTGTACGACGAAGCCGTCGAGGCGGGCCAGGGGCGTCGACCGCGCAAGACGCGCGGCCATCTCACACGCGGCCTCGACGACCTCGGTCGGCGAGGCCAGGCCGAGCTGCACCGCGCCCAGGTCGCTCTTGTGCACGATGTCGCGCGAGATGGCCTTCAGCACCACGGGAAAGCCCAGCCGAGCCGCCGCCTCTGCCGCGGCCTCTGGGGTGGCCGCCGTCGCGTCGCGCGCGACGGGGATCCCGTAGGCCTGAAGCCATCGCGTGGCCTCCTCGGCGGATAGCACACCCGAGCCCTCGGGAGCGGCCTCCGGCAACCCCGCGGGTCTCGCGGCGAGAGGTCGGGCGGCGGCCGAGTGCGCATCGTGCTCGGCCATGAGCGCGAGCACCCGCAGCGCGTCCTCGGTGCGATCGAAGAAGAACTGGCCGATCTCGCGGAGCGCCTCGCGGGGTGCGTCGGCGGCCGCGCCGGGCGTGAACACGATCATCACCGGCTTGTCGATGGCCTGTGCGGATTCTGCGATCAGCCGGGAACGCTTGGCGAAGAAGGGCATCGAGGTGAGGATGGCCAACCCGTAGGCGACGTTCGAATCGTCGAAGAGGAGCCGCGCGATCTCCCCGCTGATCTCCACGTTCTCCGGGGCCCGACGGCCCCCGAGGTCGACGGGATTGTCGGCCTGGGGGGGCAGCAGCAGCTCGCCGAGGGCGGCGCGCGTCTCGGCCGAGAGCACGGCCTGCGAGAGCCCGAGCTCGCTCACGCGGTCGCACGCGATGCCCGCTCCGCCGCCCGAGGTGGAGAGGATGGCGACGCCGCCGCGCCGCGGGCGTCGATGCCGGACGAGGAAGTGGGCGGCACGCACCATGTCGTCGGGGTCATGGGCAATGACCGCGCCTTCCTCGCGGCAGACCGCCGCGAAGACCTCGAACGATCCGGCAAGACTGGCCGTGTGCGAGCGCGCGGACACCGCGCCGGCCTGAGTGCGGCCGGTCTTGACCACGAGCAGAGGCTTCCCCGCCTTTCGCGCCATGGCCGCCGCCCGGCGAAAGCGTGGGCCGTCGAGGAGTCCTTCCACGTACACGCAGATCGCTTCCGTCCCCGCGTCGTCGACCAGGTACTCGAGCACGTCGCAGATCTCCACGTCCACCTGGTTGCCCACCGAGACGCAATGACGGAAGCCGATGCCATCGGTGGCCGCGCGGTCGAACACGGAAACCATGAGCGCCCCACTCTGACTCACGAGCCCGAGGGGGCCGTCGCGGAGCCGGTCGGTGTCGAGCACGACCGAGGAGCAGAGGGCGAGGCGATGGTGCGGCACCACGAGGCCCATGCAGTTGGGCCCGATCAGACGCATGCCCGTGGCGCGTGAGACCTCCACGAGGGCGGCCTGGCGCGCCATACCCTCCGCGCCTGCCTCGGCGAATCCCGTGGAAATGATCACGCAGCACCCCACACCTGCCGCCGCCGCTTCCGTCACGCTCTGCACGAGGGTGTCGGCGGGCACGGCGAGGATGGCCACGTCGGGCGGCGCGGGCAAATCCCCTATGGAAGGGTAGGCGACGTGCCCCACCACCGCCGACCGTCGAGGATTGATCGGATAGATCGTGCCGGCGAATCCGTGCCGGACCAGGAAATGCATGATACGTCCACCGAATTTGTCGACGGAGTCCGAGGCTCCGAAGACGGCGACGGACCGTGGATGGAGGAGGCGGTCCACGCTGACGCGCGGCGCGGCCCGGTCGCTCCCCAGCCGGGCGGTGTGCAGCGCCGGCGCCTGCGTCACGATGGGCGGCGTCCCGCGTGCAGACAACAGATTGGCTCAATCCTTTCGTCCACCGGGGCACTCCTGTCAGCCAGTTCGAGACCGAGGATCGACGGCGGCATGCTCGCCGTCCGAGGATGGGCGAAAGAGCCCGCCATGTCAAATCGGATGGTGCTAGTGTGCGGGAACCATGAGCTTTCCCGTCCTCGAGCACGTGGTGAAGACCGCGCGCCACACAACATTCCATCTCTCCTGTGGAGCGGCAGACGCGCCGCTCATCGTCTTCGTGCACGGCTGGCCCGAGCTGTCGATCAGCTGGCGGCATCAGCTCCCCTGCTTCGCCGATCTCGGATTTCTCGCGGTGGCGCCGGACATGCGCGGCTACGGGCGGTCGAGCGTCTACTCCCGTCACGAGGACTACGCCCTGGAGCACAGCGTGCGCGACATGATCGAGCTCCTGGACGCTCTCGGCCGGGACGAGGCCATCTGGGTCGGCCACGACTGGGGCAGCCCGGTGGTGTGGGGCCTGGCCAGTCACCATCCGGAGCGCTGCGTGGGCGTGGCCAACCTCTGCGTGCCGTACTTCGCCAAGGGCTTCGCCCCGAGCAACGTGGTTCCTCTCGCTGATCGTTCGATCTACCCGGCGGCGGAATACCCGGCCGCGCAGTGGGAGTACCTGCTCTTTTACGAGGAGAGCTTCGACACGGCGCGCGCGGGCTTCGAGGCGAACATTCGCAACACCGTGAAGGCCCTCTTCCGGAAGGGAAACGCTGGCGCCAAGGGCAAGCCCTCTCGCACCGCGCAGGTCCGCCGCGACGGCGGGTGGCTCGGAGGAATGGGCCAGGCGCCCGACCTGCCTCGGGACACGGAGGTGCTGACGGAAGAGGACCTGCACAAGTACGTCGCCGCCCTCGAGGGCAACGGCTTTTTCGGGCCCGATTCCTGGTACATGAATGCCGAGCGCAACACGCGCTATGCCGCCCAGGCGGTGAACGGCGGCACGCTCGCGCTTCCCGTCCTCTTCCTCCATGGCGAGTACGACTACACCTGCGAGACTGTCTCCTCGCGCCTCGCGGAGCCCATGCGGCAGGATTGCCGGAACCTGACCGAGGTCGTGGTGCGGTCCGGCCACTGGATGGCCCAGGAGAATCCACGCGCCGTGAATGCCGCGCTGGCGAAGTGGCTTTCCTTCCAGTTTCCCGATCTCTGGACGACGTGACGGCTCGAGCGGGCTCGCTGACGACGCTCTTTCGATAGCACGTTCATCCGGGGCCGAGCCTGCCTGGTCCTGCGAGGCCGCTACTCCTTCCGTCGCCTGGCCGCATCGAGCGCACGCCGCGCACGCCTCACGGCCTGTTCGAGCTTTCGTCCTTCGGCGCGCCGGCGCTTCAGATCCTCGCGCGCCTGGCGCACATCTCCCAGCAGAGAGGCGAGCCGGGTCTCGGCTTCCGGCACTTGCGCCTGGGCGGCGGCGAGCTGTTCCTGGACCTTCTGGACGGCTGTCTCGAGCGGCTCCAGTCGCCGGCGACGTCGTTCCTCCCGGGCCTCACGGAGTGCCGGCGGGACGTGGGCGCGTCGAGCTGCCGTCGGCCTTGTCGGCGTGACGGGGACGCGGCCCCTGCGGCGCCGACTTTCGACAGGGTGTGCGCCGCCGAACACGTCGAAGCCAGGGGATGCGAGCTCGGACTCGAGCTGGCCCCGCTGTAGCGCGGCGCGGGCGGTGGCGTCGACGGGGGCCGCCGTCACCGTACGCTCCACCCGCGAGAGGATCTGCGCGACGTTCGTGAAGCCTGCCTCATCGACGATGGCCCGGCCGTGATCCAGGAAGCGATCGAGCGAAGCGCGATAAGCGGCCATGACCTGCGCGAGGTCGCCAGACCCTTTGTGTCGCCCGAGCTGGCCGCCTTGAGATGGTTGGCGGCCGCGATGAGGTCGTCGAGGCTCTTGGCGTGCTCTCGAGCGAGCCGGTTGGCAACCCAGACGGGGATGGTGGGAGCGCGACGGGCCTGCACCACGCGCGCGGTCTTCGAGTCGCCCGCCGCCCGCATGGCCTCGACGAGGGAGCGCCGCTCCCGGGTGAAGAGCTTGGGCGGCACCGCGGCGAGCCTGGCGAGCGCCTCGGCGAGGGTCATCGCTTGGCCTTCCGCTTGCTGTGACCACGCATGGCCCCTATCCTGCACCCCGGGACCCGACAGGAGTCGCATGCCGCGTCGCCCTCAACGTCACGCCCGGTTGCCGAAGATCCGCGAGCGCCTGACTCGTGGCCGGCGTCGGCGCGCCCGCGAGCCAGGAAAGCATAGTCACAATCCGCTCGTCCGGTACTTCCGCGTGCTCGGGCCGGGATTGGTCACGGGGGCCTCCGACGACGATCCGAGCGGGATCGCGACGTATGCGGTGGCGGGCGCGACCCTGGGGACCTCCTTGCTGTGGACGGCCGGCGCCACCTTTCCCCTGATGACGGCCATCCAGCTCATCTGCGCCCGCATCGGACTCGTCTCCGGCGTCGGCCTCATGGCTGCCGTGCGTGGTCGCTACCGCTATGGCTTCCTCCAACTCGCCTGTCTGCTCCTCCTCGTGGCGAACACCTTCAACATCGCCGCCGACCTGGCCGGAATGGGCGACGCCGTGGAGATGCTCCTCGGGCTCCCCCCGCATCTGGTGATACCCGTCATCGGCGTGATCATCCTCATGACGACCATCTATTGTCGCTACACGACTTTCGCGCGATACCTCAAGTGGCTGACCGTGGCTCTCTTCGCCTACATCGTCACGGCGTTCCTCGCGGCGCCCGACTGGAGGCAGGTGCTGCGCGCCACCGTTGTGCCCACCGTGCACTGGGACCGCGAGTGGCTCATGACTCTCGTGGGGATCCTCGGCACGACGATCTCGCCCTATCTCTTCTTCTGGCAAGCTTCGCACGAGGTGGAGGAGAAGAAGGCCCAGGGGCTCGTCACCCTGCGCGAGCGCCAGGGCGCGACGGCTCACGAGTTGCGGGACGCCCGGCTCGACGTGGGCGTCGGCATGCTGTTCTCCAATCTGGTGATGTACTTCATCATCCTCACCACCGCGGCCACTTTGCATCGCGCACACGTCGGAGGCATCGAGACGACGCGTCAGGCGGCGGAGGCGCTGCGACCGCTTGCGGGGGACGGCGCCTACCTGCTCTTCACCATCGGGATCCTCGGCACCGGCTTGCTCGCTATTCCCGTCCTCATGGGCTCGGCCTCCTTCGCCGTGGCCGAGCTCTACCGCTGGCGAGCCGGCCTCGATCATCCCTTCGGCCGCGCGCCCCGATTCTATCTGATCATGGTGCTGGCCCTTTCGGGCGGCCTCGTGCTCGATCTCTTCCACTTGAATCCGATCCGCATGCTGTTCTGGTCCGCCGTGCTCAATGGTCTGCTTGCGCCGCCTCTGATGGTTCTCGTCATGCTGGTCGGTAACAACCGGGAGATCATGGGCGCCCACGTGAACGGCCCCTGGCTCAATGCCCTGGGGTGGGCGGCGACGGCGCTCATGTCCCTGGCCGCCCTGGCATTCCTCATCTCGTCGCTCTAGGAACAGCCGGCTCGCTCACCGCTCAGGTCACCCGCACCACGACGGGAATGCGGGAGAGCTTGGCGAAGAGCCGATAGCGGTGCCAGATGGGGCGCCAATCGTACAGGAAGATCTCCAGCGGGCGCCACATGGCGACCCAGCCCACGATGTAGAGCCCCTCGTCCACGATCTCGGGCCACAGACCGTGGCCGACGGCGAGGGCGAGCTGACGCAGGAGAATGCACACGAGGAGGAAGACGAGGGCGACCATGAGGGCGATGCGGCCATCGCGGAAGAAGAACTTGAGCCGCCGCCGCGTCTCGTTCATCCGGTACTCGAAGTAGTTGTGGATGGCTTGGCCGAGGTTGGGCCCCGACCCCGGCGGCAGCTGGTCGGCGGGCACGTGAATGATCAAGGTCAGAGGCTTCTTCAGGGGGAACTCGTCGGCCGAGTCCACGAGGTAGTCTTCCGCATCCTGGTCCAGATCGCGCTCGTGGAACGGGGAAGGATCGAGCGAGTTGAAGAGCTGCTGCGGCCGACTCAACCTGATCTCGATGGTGTCTGCAGCGGGAGCGAACGTGTGCGGCAGGGCTTCCGTCATCGTCAGATCCGCCATCGACGATCTTCCCGCCGACGCCTCTCCTCACAGGGTGAGAGGCGGCTTCCGTCCGCCCCGACGCTGATCGCGCTTATCGAGGATCTCCGCCGACCCGCGGAGCGGCGCATCGGGAGACCGTTCCACCCCCAGCGCACTTGCGAACTCGTCCACGCTGTCCTGCTCGGGCATCGCCACCGTCCCGCCCGGCAGTTCGTCGCCGACCATGGACTCCGCGTCCCGGCGCGCGAGCTCCGACTCGGACTCCGGTTCTTCCAGGCGCGCGGCGGGAACCGCACCGACCAGAAGAACGGCCACCTCACCATCTCTCACTCCGACGGCGCCCCGCGAGCGGCCGGTCCGTGAGCCTTGCTTGCGCGGTCTCGTTCCACGCTTGGCGGTCTGCTGGCTCTTTGCACTCTTTGCACGTCGGGTCTCCGCGGCCCGCCCCGTCTTCGCTCGGCTCGCCCGCTTCCTCCCTGCCGCTCGCTTCGCGCCTGTTCTGCGTCGTGTCTGCGCCATGTCGTCTCTCCTCTGAAGGCTGTGTGTGAACACCCTCACACCCGTACGGACCGTGCGGTGGCTCCTTGCTGGGCGCAATGCGCGCAGCAGAAGATCTTGCCCTGCTTTTCCACGCCATGCCCGATCACGCGACATCCACAGTGCTCGCAGGAGGGTGCCAGGGCATGAATCGCACATTCGAAGCAGTCGTAAGTGCTGGAGACGCCGTTGAGTCGGATCTCCATCGCCTTCGGGTACTCGCCTCCACAGACTTCACAGCGTGCCATTGGGCTTCCCTCCTTCGGCCGTCCGGCATCAGGGGATCTCGAAGCCTACCCTTGGTGCGAGGGCTGCAACGCTCATGCCCGGTGGATGCGAGCGGAGGATCGGTTGCCCCATTTCCGGACGTGACGCCGTGGCATGTCGTTTGCGTCATCCATCGGCAGGAAGGACAGATCAGTGATACGCCGAACTCTCAGATCGCTGAACCGACAGTTTCTCGACGCGCTGCCCGGCACCTCGAGGCGTGCGTGGGCCGCCCTGACGGCACTCATGCTCGCTCTCGGGATGGTGGTTCCCGTGTCCGCTCAGCCCACGTCTGATCAGGGGGAACGGCAAGTCGAGAGCCGTATCGTCAACTTGAACGGCGAAATGATCCAGCTCGATGACGGGACCGTCGTCCGAGTCCCTCACGGTCTGGCCCTCCAGGGTGATCTGCGGGAGGGGAAACGCGTGAAGGTTCGCTACGAGGTGAAGGAAGGGAAGCCGGTGGCGAAGTCGATCGAGTTCCTGCCCGGGCCGTCCGGCACCAAGCCCTAGCTACTGACATCTCTCCCCTCCTGGAACAGGCGACCCGGTCAAGGTTGCCGGCCTGCCCGCAATCACGCGAGCAAGGAGGGAGAGATGTGCGTTCCAGCAGCGGCCCCGGCGGCTCCTGAGGCGGAGCGGGACCTGAAGGGAGCGGTGGCCAGCGGAGGCGTTCAGCGGAACCGCGCGATCATCTCCTTGCCGTAGCGAAGAACGTCGTCGGGCGTCTTCACCTGCGCGGGCAGCCCTGCCGCGTTGCTGACGGGGACCGCGACGCGCGCGATGCCCTGCCGCCCGAGAGCCTCGATCTCGGACGCCTCGGTGGGCGCCGCCACCGTGATCTCGATGGCCTTCGGATCGCGCCCGGCCGCCTCGGCGGCGCGCCGCATCTCGTCCAGCAGACCGGCCGAGGGAGCTCGTGCGGGGAAGTAGCCGTCGCCGAGCCGTCCGGCGCGCCGGGCGGCGGCCGTCGTGTCGCCGCCCACGATGATGGGGATGCGCCGCTCGGGCGGCCGGGGCCGGCAGAAGACTTGGTCGAACGAGATGAAGCGGCCCTTGAACGTGGCGCACTCCTGGCTCCACAGCGCGCGCATCGCCGTTACGTACTCGTCGGTGCGCGGGCCGCGGTCGGCGAAGGGCAGTCCCAGCGCGGAGAACTCCTCGGCGAGCCATCCCACCCCGATGCCGAGGAGCACGCGGCCGCCTCCCGCCAAGTGGTCGAGCGTGGCTACCGCCTTCGCCGTCACCACGGGGTTGCGCTGGGGCAGGATGAGGATGGCCGTGCCGAGCTTGATCGTGCGCGTGGCCGAAGCGATGAAGGCGAGCCAGATGAGCGGATCGGGGATGGGGAAGTCCTCGAGTCCGGAGCCCATCCGTCCCGTCGGCGAGTAGGGATAGCGGGACTGATAGGCGTGCGGCACCACGACGTGCTCCACCGTCCAGATCGAGTCGAAGCCCGCGGCCTCGGCCGCTTGCGCCAGCTCGACGGCGGCGGGACCGTTGCTGTAGCGTCCGAGGCTCGCGTATCTGAGGCCGAATTTCATGGCTCGTCTCCTCTGCCGAAGGTCGACGGGGCGCGCTCTAGCCGCGGAGCCGGCTGGCGATCCGTTCGATCGCCTCGACGCTGTCGGCGCGGGAACCGAAAGCGGTGACCCGGAAATAGCCCTCGCCACTCGGCCCGAAGCCGGAGCCGGGCACGCCCACCACCTGGGCCTCCGCGAGAAGCCGGTCGAAGAAGTCCCACGACGAGACGCCGGCCGGCGTGCGGATCCAGATATACGGAGCGTTCCGTCCGCCGTACACGGCGAATCCGGCTCCCTCGAGCCCCTCCCGGATGATGCGCGCGTTGTCCATGTATTGGTCGATCAGCGCTCGAACCTGCTTCTGGCCCTCGGGGGTGTAGATGGCTGCCGCCGCGCGCTGCACGACGTACGGCGGGCCGTTCGACTTCGTGGACTGCCTCCGGAGCCAGAGCTGATTGAGGCTCACCTGGTCGCCCGCCGCCGTGCGGCCCTGGGTCTCGCGGGGCACGACGGTGTAGGCCATGCGCAGGCCCGTGAAGCCAGCGTTCTTCGAGAAGCTGCGCGACTCGATGGCCACCTCCCGCGCCCCCTCGATCTCATAGATCGAATGCGGGATCTCGGGATCCCGGATATATGCCTCGTAGGCGGCGTCGTAGACGATCACTGCCTCGTGAGTGCGCGCGAAGTCGACCCAGCGCTTGAGGGCATCTCGGCTCATCACGGCGCCGGTCGGATTGTTCGGGTAGCAGAGATAGATGAGGTCGACGTGGCAGTCGGGGAGCGACGGCTGGAAATCGTTTTCGGCGGTGCAGGGGAGGTACACGAAGCCCGGATAACGGCCCGTCACGTCGGCGGGGCCGGAGCGGCCCGCCATCACATTGGCGTCCGCGTACACGGGGTACGCGGGGTCCATCAGGGCCACCACCGCGTCCTGGGCAAAGATCTCCTGGATATTCGCGGCGTCGCTCTTTCCGCCGTCGCTCACGAAGACCTCGTCGGCGCCGAGGGGTACCCCGCGGGCGCCGAAGTCGTGGGCGGCGATCTCCCCGCGGAGGAACTCGTAGCCGATATAGGGGCCGTAGCCTCTGAGTGTCTCCGCCCGGGCCTGCTCCCGCGCGGCGGCCTCGAGGGCCTGGACGACCACCTCCGGCAGGGGCAACGTGACGTCGCCGATGCCGAGGTCGATCAGACGCCGGTCCGGATGGGCGTCGCGATGGGCCTGGGTGCGCCGCTTCACCTCGGCAAAGAGATAGCTCGCCCGCAGGTTGAGGAACGCCTCGTTGATCCTGGGCACAGCCCGCCTCCTTTCCCAGTGCGCGGCATTCTAGTCGATCGTGGTGGGCAGCGCCACGGGGCCCGCATCGTCACCGTCCCGTCACGAACTCGGCTACACTACGAGCCACCATGCCGGCGCGGCCGCTCGGTGAGCGGGATTCCCCGATCCGGGGGCGCTGCTCGATACCGTGAGCGACGCGCCCGTCGGATCCGCGCGGAAGTGGGCGATCACCTTCTCGGTGATGCTCGTCACCGTGATGCAGGTGCTCGACACCAGCATCACCAACGTGGCCCTCCCCCACATGCAGGGCTCGTTCTCCGCCAGCATCGACGAGATGTCCTGGGTCATCACCTCGTACCTCGCGGCCAACGCCATGGTCATCCCGGCCAGCGGCTGGCTGACCTCGGTGTTCGGGCGCCGCCGCTTCTTCCTCATCTGCACGGTCACCTTCACCGCAAGCTCCTTCCTCTCCGGCATTGCGCCCAACCTCGAGTTCCTCGTCGCTATGCGCATCCTGCAGGGGCTGGGCGGCGGCCCCGTGGTGCCCATGGCCCAGGCCGTGATGTGGGAGATCTTCCCTCTCGAGGAGCGCGGGACGGCCATGGCGGTGTGGGGTACCGGCATCATGCTCGCGCCCATTCTCGGCCCCACCGTGGGCGGCTACATCGCGGACAGCTGGTCATGGCGCTGGATCTTCTACATCAACCTGCCCATCGGTGTCATCGCCTTCTTCATGGTGAGCGCGTTCCTGTTCGACGCGCCCTTTCACCGCCGGCCCCGTCGCGTCGACGTGGCGGGCATCCTCCTGATGATCGTGGGCTTCGGCTGCCTACAGCTCGTCCTCGATCTGGGCGAGCGCAACGACTGGTTCGACTCGTCCATGGTGCTGATGTGCGGCGTCCTCGCCGCCTGCGCCCTGGTCGCCTTCGTGCTCCGGGAACTGATGACCACGGAACCGATCCTCGACCTCAGCGTGTTCGCCGACCGCAACTTCAGCGTCGGCACTCTCGCCATCTTTCTCGTCGGGCTCGGATTCAACTCGAGTCTCCTTCTCCTCGCTCTCTACACGCAGACCATCCTCGGCTACGACGCGTGGACGGCCGGGCTCACCCTCGCTCCGGGCGGGCTCGGCACCATGCTGGCTCTCATGATCTCCGGCCGCCTCGTCTCGCGCATGGACCAGCGACTCATGTTGGCGGGTGGCTGCTCGCTCGCCGCCGCCGCCCTCTTCTTCATGACACGTGTGACGCCCACCATCGACTTCTGGAACCTCGCGTGGCCACGCTTCCTCCAGGGCTTCTCCCAGGGGTTCATCTTCGTTCCCCTCCAGGCGCTGACCCTGGCCACCATCCCGACGGAGCGGCTGGGCAACTCGACGGCCGCCTATAACGTGGCGCGCAACATCGGGGGCAGCATGGGCGTGGCGCTCGTCACCACCCTCCTGGCGCGGCGCAGCCAGGTTCACCAGAACACGCTCACCGGCCATCTCGATCAGTGGAGCTTCGAAATGGCGGCGCGGCTCCAGACGTGGACGGATCACTTCGTCCGCCACGGCGCCGACACCTTCACCGCCGCGCGTCAGGCCATGGCCATGGTCTATCGTGAGGCGATGACGCAGGCGAGCATCCTCTCGTACGCCGATGACTTCTGGCTACTCCTCAGCATCTACTCCTCCGTGCTGCTTCTGATACCTTTCATGCGCCGCGTTCGCTCTCGCCGACCCGCGCAGGCCCGCGGCGACGGAGAGGACGGGGACGCCACGGCCCGCGACCCCGGATTGCCCGCGCCGGCCGACTGAGACCGCCTGGGCGGGCTGGTTCTCGCTCGAGGCGTCCGTGTCGCGGGAGGGCAACACGCATCGTGGCGTCGTCAGCCGCTCGGTGTGCGCGGCCACGATGCGTGTCGTAGGGAGGGGACGGGCCGACGGGTAGCGGTCACTTTGACCGCGTCTGAGCAGGCTCGTTCCTGGAGTGCGGCTTCAGTGATGCTTGAAGTACTGGACTTCCCGCTCGTGCTTTTCCGCTGCTTCGCGCGATTTGAAAGTGCCGAGGTTCCGCCGCTTTCCTGTCTTTGGATCCTTCTTCCGCGAGTAGAGCCGATATCCGCCGGACTTCAGCTTTTCGACCATGAGAGCCTCCTCTCCTAGACTGACCTCCCTTGCCGAAGTAACGTAGCAACGCCAGTGCCAGCCGAGCCTTGGCGCCAGCCCCGGCCGGTCATTTCTTCTGGGCACCCGTGTCGATTCCCCGGTCGTTCATTCGACTATCGCCTGAAGGGCAGAGACAGCCCGGAGATGCCCGTTACTCATGACAGGAGGCCAAACGCGATGAGCGGTGCGCAGCCGTCCCAGGGCCAGCCGTCGGAATCGGCGAACTCGGAATTCGTCTTCAGAAGCGACTACCGTGCACCCCGCGCTCTCATGTTCTCGGCGTGGACGGATCCCGAGGAGATGGCCGAATGGTGGAGGCCCCACGGATTCAGGAACACGGTGTGCGAGCTGGATCCTCGTTCGGGCGGCCGCCTCCGTATCGAGATGCATGGGCCGGACGGGACGCTGTATCCGATGGTCGGCGTCTACGAGGTCGTCGAGTCCGATCGCGTCGTCTTCACGTGCCTGCCCCTCGACGAGCAGGGCGCTCCGCTCTTCGAGATCGAGAGCGCCGTGACGTTCGTGGAGCGGGCGTCGGGCGGCACGACCCAGACGGTGCGGACCCGCGTCCGCCGGGTATCGCGGGGAGCGGCCATCCACCTCGTGGGCATGGAGGCGGGCTTTCGTCAAAGCCTCGAGCGTCTCGCGGACCACCTCGCGCAGGGCGGTCACGTCGCTCCCGCCGCCTCGGTGCGCTCATGAAGACCGTGGCCAAGATTCTCGCGGGCGTAGTGGCGATCGTGGTCGTGCTGGTGATCGTCATCGCCGTGCAGCCGTCCGAGTTCCACGTGGCGCGCACGGTGAGCGTCGCCGCGCCCGCCCCGGTGGTGTTTGCGCAAGTCAACGACTTCCACAAGTGGTCGGCCTGGTCGCCGTGGGCGAAAATGGATCCGGGCATGAAGCAGGCGTATGAAGGCGCGCCGTCGGGGACGGGTGCCGTCTACACGTGGGCGGGCAACCATGACGTGGGCGAGGGGCGCATGACGATCACGGAGAGCCGGCCCAGCGACCTCGTCAGGATCAAGCTCGAGTTCTTCAAGCCGTTCGCCGGAGTGAGCACGGCCGAGTTCACCTTCACGCCCGACGGGCAGCAGACTCTGGTGGCCTGGAGCATGACGGGACGGACCACCTTCGTGACGAAGGCCGTCCACCTTTTCCTCAACGTGGACAAGATGATCGGCGACAGCTTCGAGAGCGGGCTGGCCCGCATCAAGTCGCTCGCCGAAGCGGAAGCCAGGTCGTAGCTCGAGATCCGTCAGGTCTTCGAGGCCTCGGATTGTCCTCCCGCGGAGGCCCCGCGCGCGAGCAGGCTATGCGCGACGTGCTGCAGAAGAGGGCGCCCAGCGCGAGCCGCGGCGGCCTCCCGGGAGACGAAGGGACGCGAAGCGGCTCAGCGCCCCACGGTGTTGCGGATGCTGTCCATGTGCTCTTGCACGTGGTTGATGAGCACGCCTTCGATGATCTGCTGCACGGACATGGCGGGCATCCCTGTGAGGACAGTACCGCTCTTTTCCAGCTCGGCGTCCGAGAGCCCGCGCACCATCTTGGCCGCGTCGGCCGCTCCCTTCTTGTGGAGGGCGAGCGTCTCCGCCTTGGTGCAGCCCGCGAAGTCCTTGGCGTGCTTCGCGTTGCTCTCATCGAGCTGGGCCATGGTGAAGGGGGGCATGGCCTGCCCGCTCGCCACCGTCTTCACGATGCCTGCGATGGGCTCGTGGGCGCCCGCCACGTGATGGGCCGTCACGCCCACCGGCCACTTCTCCGCCGAGGTGACCTTCTTCCAGTCGGCATCCGACAGCTTCTCGATGACGCCGATCAGCTCGCCTGCCTTGGCCTCGAACGTCTTCGCCAGCCCTTCTGCTCGCTCACCCATGATGGCCTCCTCCGAGATCGATTGATCGGTCGCGCAGCCCATCCTGCGTGTGCGCACCGTACCATCGGCTCCGGGACCTCGCAATGACGTGGGAGGTAAAGGAGACCTCTCGGCTCAGACGCCCAGGTAGTACTGCTTCACGAGATCGTTCTCCCGAAGCTCGCGGGTGCTGCGGCCCTCGAACTCGATCCTGCCGTGCACGATGATGTAGCCGCGATCGGCGATTTTGGTCGCCTGGTTGAAGTTCTGCTCCGCCATGAGGACGGTGAGCTGACGTTGCTCCTTGAGCTCCTTGATCTTGGCGATGACCCGGCTCACCAGAATGGGGGCGAGCCCCACCGAGGGCTCGTCCACGAGGAGGATGCGCGGGGAGGACATGAGGGCGCGCGCCACCGCGAGCATCTGCTGCTCGCCTCCGCTCATGCTGCCCGCGAGCTGGCGCCGGCGCTGGGCGAGCACGGGGAAGGCCTCGAAGGAGAAGTCGAGGTTGGCGGCGATCGCCGCGCGGGCTTGTGGCCGGTAGGCGCCGAGGAGCAGGTTCTCCTCCACGGTGAGCTTGGGGAAGAGACGGCGTCCCTCCGGCACGAGGGCGATGCCGAGGCCTACGATCTCCTCGGTGGAGGCGCGCGTGAGATCGACGCGGCGGCCGTCCGTCTCGAGCACGATCTCCCCCGCGGTGGGCGCCACCATGCCCATGATGCACTTGATGAGCGTGCTCTTGCCGTTGCCGTTGGTGCCGAGGAGGGCCACCGTTTCCCCCTCGCGCACCTCGATGGACACGCCGTGCAGCACGCGCACCGCGCCGTAGCCTGCGTCCACCTCGCGAACGAGGATCCTACTCGCCAAGGTAGGCCTTCTCCACGGCGGGGTTCCGCACGATCTCTTCTGGGGTGCCTTCCGCGATGCGCTCGCCCGCGTCGAGGACGACGATGCGCTGGGAGAAACGCATCACCGCGCGCATGATGTGCTCGATCATGACGATGGTGATGCCCTCCTCGCTCAGCCGGAACAGGATGGCGAGGATGTCGTCGACCTCGGCGCTGGACAACCCCGCCATCGCCTCGTCGGAGATCAGAAGCTTGGGCCGGGCGGCGAGGGCCCGGGCCAGCTCGAGCTTGCGCATCTCGATCTGAGTCAGCCCGGCCGGCTTCTGGTGTGCCTTGGCGTCGAGGCCGATGGCGCGCAGAATCTCCATGGCATCCGTGTCCGCCGCCTGCGCCCGCTCGTGGGCGGCGTATTCGAGGGGGATGTGCAGGTTCTCTAGCACGGTCATGCTCGTGAAGGGCTTGGGAATCTGAAAACTCCGCACGATGCCGAGCCGCGTGCGCCGGTGCGGCGGCAGGGCGGCGAGATCCGCGCCCTCGAAGAGAATGCGCCCGCCGTCGGCGGCCAGGGCTCCTGAGATGCAGTTGATCAGAGTCGTCTTGCCGGAGCCGTTGGGCCCGATCAACCCGAAGCGCTCCCCCGGATTCACGTGGAGGCTCACGCGGTTGAGGGCGGTGAACCCGCCGAAGCGCTTGATCACTCCCTGCACGTCGAGAAGGGGGGTCGCCACCCCTAACGGCTCCGCAGGCGGCGCACCAGGCCAAGGATGCCCTCGGGGGCGAGCACGACGAAGGCCACCAGCACGACGCCCACGATGAACAGGTTCATCTCCGACGAAATAGTGACCGTGGCGAGCTGCTGGGCGGAGCCCAGGAGCACGGCGCCGATCACCGGCCCAACCCAGCTCGTGGTGCCCCCGATCATGGGCATGGCCAGCGCGTTCACCGCGTAGTCGAGGTTGAAGGCGGAGTTCGGCTCCACGAAGGTGACGTAGTAGGGGAAGGGCGCCCCCGCCACGCCGAGGAGGAAGCCGCTCACCGTGGTGGCGAAGAGCTTGAGGCGCAAGGTGGGCACGCCCATGCACTCCGCGGCCTCTTCGTTGTCGCGGAGGGCGGCGAGCCCACGCCCCACCCACGAGCGTTCGATGAAGCGCGCGGCCGTCACCGCGATCACCGCGAGGAGCACCATCACCGTGAAGAGGAAGGTGACGTAGTTGCCGAAGGGCGGCGAGCTCGGACGGATGACGGAGAGACCCCGCGAGCCGCCCACGTACTCCCAGTTGATGATCATGGTCTGGAGCACGATGGAGAGGGCGAGGGTGGCGATGGAGAAGAACACGCCGCGAAGGCGCAGGGTGAGGTACCCGATGCCGAGGCCGAGGAGGGCGGACACGAGGCCGCCGCCCAGGATGAGCACGGGCAGCGGCGCCCGCATCGACTGGATGAGGTACACCGCGGTGTAGGCGCCCATGGCGAAGAAAGCCGGGGTGCCGAAGTTCACGTAGCCCGCGTAGCCGCCCAGGATGTTCCAGGCGGTGGCGATCACGATGTACTGGAGGATGACGTAGCCGGCGAAGTAGAGATAGGGATTGACGCGGAGGGAGGCCAGGAGTACTCCCGCCACCACCACCCCGAGGCCGACGAGGAACGTCCGTCCCGTTCCCCGCATCTAGCGACCAAAGAGTCCGGCGGGCCGAATGGCCAGCGCGGCAAGGAGCACGCCGAAGGATACCGCCTGCGCCCATGATGGGCCGAAGAAGGTGGACATGAGGCTCTCGGCGATGCCGAGGATGGTGGCGGCGACGAGGGTGCCGCCGATGCTGCCCATGCCACCCAGGACGGTGATGGCGAACATGCGCCCGATGTAGTCGCGGTCGGTAGAGGGGATGACGGGCGTGATGGTGATGAGGAGGGCGCCGGCCAGGCTCGCCGCCGCGATACCGATGCCGAAGGCCACCGTCTTGATCTTCACGGGATTGGCGCCCATCAAGCGGAGGGCGACGCGATCCTGCGACACGGCCATGATGGCTCGGCCATAGAAGGTGCGGGCGAGGAAGAGGTGGAGGGCCAGGGTCATGGCGAGCCCGACCAGGCAGGGCACGAGGAGCCGGTAGGCGATGCCGATACCGCCGACCTCGATGGACTTGCCGGTGTAGGCGGATTGCACCAGCCGGTAGTCGACGCCGAACTTGAGACTGAGGCTCACCTCGATGATGAA